>ERZ1034719.98-NODE-98-length-70035-cov-15.095070_pt1 | contig 70035 bp, 85 predicted proteins | sample MGYA00520703_ERZ1034719 | MGnify/ENA primary metagenome ERZ1034719 (study PRJEB33766, sample SAMN09781716) | gut metagenome | biome: gut microbiome | host: Homo sapiens | place: Madagascar | study: EMG produced TPA metagenomics assembly of the PRJNA485056 data set...
CTTTAAGTAAAAAAAACTTATACTATTGTTTTGTTGAATCAAGATTCTTGAACGGAATTACATTGTCGAGTTTGCCGTCAATAAGAACCGGTTTTTTTCCGCTTTCGTCCGCAGAGAAAATTTCTTCCATTGTTTCAAGGTAGAGGCGTTCGCGTGTAATTGCCGGAGCTTTTCTGTATTCTTCGTAAACTGAATTGAATCTGGCAACATCACCTTTTGCCCTGTTAACGCGTTCTGCAGCATAACCGTCTGCAATCTGAATCTGGCGGTCTGCTTCACCCTTTGCCTTTGGAATTTCAGAATTGTAACTTTCCTTGCCTTCATTGATGAAACGGTTCATGTCCTGTGTAGCTTTGTTAACGTCTTCAAATGCATCCTGAACACCGGCCGGAGGAACAATATTCTGCAGTTTTACGGCAAAGACATTTATTCCCATTCCAAGTTGTTCAAACTGTTCATTCATCATTGTTACAGCAAGATTTTCTATGTTTGAACGCTCTGAACCCATTACGTCAAGAATTGCGCGGTCTCCTACAAGAGTATTTATTACCGAACGGCTTATGTCGCGTATTGTCTGCTGTTTTTCGTGAACGGTAAAAAGCCATGCGCGCGGGTCAACGATTCTGTACTGGATAATCCATTCAACATCAACAATGTTCAGGTCGCCTGTAAGCATTGTAGATTCTTTGACAATATTATTTTCGTACTGGTTTGAAGAACCGCTTTTTACTGTCTTGAACCCGAACTGTTCAGTCTGAACAACTTTGTTGCCAGGAACAATAAATTTGCGGTCTATTCCGAGAGGAAGCTTGTAATGCAATCCCGGACCAAGGGTTTTGTAGTAGCGGCCGAATCTTGTGATTACAGCCTGCTCTGCCTGGTCAACAACAAACAGGCTTGATGCAACGGCTCCTGCAAGAATAACTGCGATAATCGCCAAAATTATAACTGACGGTCTTAAGATTTTTTTTACACCAGATTGCTCGGACATAATTCCTCCAATTTAAAAGTATTTTAAACTTAAGAAAATTTGTGTCTGCGGGCAAATTTTTTTAAACAGCTAGTTCTTCCCAGCGTGCATAGTCTTTTTCTAGTTTTTCGCACAACTGCTCGTATTCTTTTCCTGCTGCAGCCGACTTTTCGTAGTCTGAATCTGCCATCTGCTGTTCAAGAAGAGGTTTTTTGTCTTCTAGTAAGGCAATTTCCTGTTCCAGCGCTTCAAATTCTTTTTGTTCCTTAAAAGAAAGTTTGCGCGGTTTGTCTTCATCTTTTGTTTTCTGGGCAGGCGGTTCTTCTTTTCTTGCAGTTTCTTTTTTTGCCTTGAGTTCTTCTTCCTGAAGGGCCGTTTTTTCGCGTTTGTATTCTATATACTCGCTGCATTTTCCAACAAAACCGCTTATGCTTCCGTCGTCTTCCATAATAAAGAGCGTATCTGCGACCTTGTCCATAAAGTAGCGGTCGTGGCTTACGATGAGAATGCATCCCTTGAATCCCGCAAGAAAGTTTTCAAGAATATTCATTGTAAAAATGTCAAAGTCGTTTGTAGGTTCGTCAAGAATAAGAAAATTCGGGTTGGAAATCAAAAGCCTTACCAGAAACAGCCGTTTACGCTCACCACCGCTTAGTGTTTCAAGAGGTGAGTGCAGAATTTTTCCTTCAAAGCCGAACTGTTCAAGAAACTGCCCCGAACTGAGCGTGGTTCCGTCATTCATGTGGATTATTTCTGCAGCTTCCTTTATGTATTCAAGAACGGTCATATTGAGGTCTTTGAAAACCGGATTCTGCATGTAATAGGCAATGGACGTGTTTTCGCCGCGTACAATGGTTCCGCTGTCACACGGAATATCGCCGGTGATTATATTAAGCAGTGTCGACTTTCCGCTGCCGTTGTCCCCGAAGATGCCGATTTTTTCGCCTTTGTTGAAAGTGTAGCTGAAGTCTTTTATTACCGGGGTGTTTTTTTCTGACTTTGAGTCGGCGTATCCTTTGGGAAAATTTTTTGTAATGTGATGGAGTTCAAGAATTTTTCCGCCGAGTCTGCGTCCTGCAACTTCAAAAGTAAATGCTTTGTCTGCACTGAATTTTTCGCGGTTAATAAGCTGTTCGTCACGTTGAATTCTGGCCTTTGCCTTTGTTCCACGCGCACACGGTCCCCTCATAAGCCAGTCGCGTTCAACCCTCAGCACCGACTCAATTCTGCGCTCTGTGTTGGCTTCAATTTCGCTTTCTGTTGTCTTTTTGTCCAAGTATGCGGAATAGTTTCCTACATAAAGTTTAATTTTGTTGCGGAAAAGTTCGTAAATGTTATTGCAGACGGCGTCAAGAAAGTAGCGGTCGTGGGTAACCATCAGAACAGAGCGCTTTGTCTGGGCAAGATAATCCTGCAGCCACGAAATTGTCGTTATGTCCAGGTGGTTTGTCGGTTCGTCCAGAAGAAGCAGTTTTGTGTCTTCTACAAGAACCTGCGCCAGTGCAACTTTTTTTACCATTCCGCCCGAAAGCTCACCCATTTTGCGGTTAAGGCTTCCTATTCCGAGTGTCGTTAAAATTGAACTTACCTGCGATTCGTAGTTCCACAGGTTTTCTTTTTCCATGCGGTTGTTCAGTTCGTCAAATTTTGTCTGAATCTGCGGGGTTGTTTCATTCTGCATGCGCTCGCAAATTTCTTCATATTCGCGTATTACTTCGAGCTTTGGTGAATGTGACTTGAATATGTGCTCGCGGATTGTATCGTCTTTGTTGTAGGAAGGGTTCTGTGGCAGGTAAGAAACACCTGCACTTGAATTTATTACTACGCTTCCTTCATCGGGCTCAAGAATTCCCGCTATTGTTGCAAGCAGAGTCGATTTTCCTGTTCCGTTGCGGCCTATAAGAGCTGCCTTGTCGCCTTCGTTAAGTCCGAATGTTACACCGGTAAAGAGCGGCTGTTCCCTGCCTATTCTAGATACATTACTTACAGATAGAAGATTCATGCCCTTATTGTATCAGATTGTACAAAAAAACAAAACAGTGCATGGCGTTTCGCTCACTTCGACTCCTGTTACTGACATTTGTTTTTTAAATAAAAAAAACTTCAGTTTTTGGACCGAAGCTTTCTTTTTTTAACTGGAGATAATCGGAGTCGCCTGAAATTGCAAAACCTCCTGTTTTTCAATTTCAGGCCTGTTCGCTGCACTGCCGCCGGCATCCGTGCCGGCTTTTCCTCCCGTTGGTCGGCGTTTCGCTCACTTCGACTCCTGTTCTTTACACTTGCTTTTTAAAATAACAAAAGCTCCGATTTTTAACCGAAGCTTTCTTTTTTTAACTGGAGATAATCGGAGTCGAACCGACGACCCTTTGATTGCGAACCAAATGCTCTACCAACTGAGCTATATCCCCTTGATTTGTTTTGGTAGGATATAGCTTTTTTCAAATTTTTTCAAGTGGGCACTTATTTTGTGGTCAGTTTTCCGCCCTGGTAAATCATGTTGGCTTTGGACAGGTAATCTTCCGGAATGGTTATGCCGCATTCTTTTGCTGTATCCAAATCGAACAGAAGGTCAGAATCTTCGGGTTTGGTAATGAACTTTACAGGAATTGACGCGGGTTTTTTTCCGCCTATAAGTTCGGCAATAATGTCTGCTGTGGCAAGTCCCGCTTTGTAGTAATTGAAACCGCTGGCCATGAAAATTCCGCCCTGCTGTGCGCCTGTAACATCTCCTGAGAAAATAGGTTTCTTTGCTTTGTTGAATACGCCGATTACAGAAGCAAGTGCGCTGAATACCGTATTGTCTGTTGTGAGGTAAAGTCCGTCTACGCGTGAAACAATTGAATCTGCAGCCTGTTTTACTTCATCTGACTTTGTTATGCTCTGTGAAACAAGTTTAATTCCTGCCTGCTCACATCCTTTTTTTACCAGTTCAAGACTGCTTATTGAATTGGCTTCGTTGCTTGTATAAATGTAACCGAGTGTTTTTATTCCGGCTATCTGTGCAAAGATTTTAATGTGTTCAACGGTTGGAATTGCGTCGCTCAGTCCTGTTACGTTTCTGTAACCGCTGTTTACGTCTGTTACAAGTCCTGCTCCTACAGGGTCGGTTACACAGCTAAAGATAACCGGCTTGTTTTTTATTGTATTTGCAAGTGCAACGGCAACAGGTGTCGCGATTCCGACTGCATAGTCTACTTTCTGTGACTTGTAGAGAGCTGCAATCTGTGCTGCTGTTCCTACATCACCGTTTGCATTCTGCAGATTATATTCTGCTTCAATTCCAAGTTGCGCAAGCCTGTCCTGAATGCCCTGTTCAATTGCGTCAAGTGCCGGGTGCTGTACAATTTTTGCGATTCCGATTTTAACTTTGGAATCTTTCTTTGCCTTTGCCGTAAGCGGTGCAAGTGCCGCAAAAACAGCCATAACCGCAACAATAATTTTTTTCATATACTGCTCCTGTTATCTAGGTTTGTTTTTTTAGACAAGTTTGCTTCGCAAACTTGAAGTTATTGAAACAGATGCTCGCATCTGTTTCAATATACGTTACTCTTTATAGAAACAAAGATACTATATAGAGAAACGTTTGTCAACTACCTTCTTTAAAAAAAATGCGTTTTATGCTAATATCTGCGTGCCCGTAAACCGCCGGGCAAAAAAAGAGGTATTCATGAACACTCCAAAAATTTGTCTTACGCTTACAGGAAAAACTCTGGCAGAAGATCTTGCAGTCCTTGACCGTTACCGTGATTACGTTGACATTGCCGAACTCAGGGCCGACTTTCTGGACAGTGACGAAAGACTGCGCGTAAGAGATTTTCCCGAAATGGCAGGAATTCCCTGCATACTTACACTGCGCAGAAAAATCGACGGCGGCTGTTTTATAGAAGGAGAGGCGGCCCGTACAATTCTTTTTGCAAGGGCACTTTCCTTTGCCGCAGAAGACAAGCGCAAGAATTTCCAGTACGTGGACTTCGAGGAAGATTTTCATATTCCAAGCCTTCAGGATGCCGCTCTTGCATTCGGAACAAAAATAATCCGAAGCGTACATGACATGAAAAATCCTGTTTCAAACATCTGCGAGCGCCTTGCTGCCCTTAAAACAACAGGATACGAAATTCCCAAAATTGCGTTTATGCCGCACTCACTTGACGACGTAAAAAATCTGTTCGAAGAAGCAAAAAAACTCAATGACAACGAACACATTCTTGTGGCAATGGGACCGCTGGGTGTTCCTTCACGCATACTCGGTGAACGGTTAAAGAATTTTCTTACATATACATCTGCGCCCGAATCTGCACAGGGACTTCCGTCTCTTTCACATATGGACCCGCGCACACTTTGCGAAGAATACAACTTCAAATCAATCAATTCAGAAACAGAACTTTTTGGAATAACCGGCTGGCCTCTGACTGCAACTTCAAGTCCGGCTCTTCACAACGGCGGTTACAAAAAACTCGGAATGAACTGTGCCTATATTCCCATGCGCGCAGAAAAATTCACGCAGGCGCTTTCCTTTGCAGAAGCAATCGGTGTAAAAGGAATGTCAGTTACGATTCCGCACAAGGAAGCCGTACTTGACTGTGGTTTCAAAACAGATGCAGATGTAGATAAAATAGGTGCAAGCAATACAATTGTACGGAACGGAGATACATGGAATTCCTACAATACCGACGCCTATGGGTTTGCAAAATCGCTGCTTGAATTTACCGGACTCAAATCGCTTGCAGGAAAAAAAGTTGCAATTATAGGAGCGGGCGGAGCAGCCAGAGCAATTGCGTATGCAGTTAAAAAACTCCGCGGAAAAGCATGTGTTTTTAACCGCACTGTAGAAAAAGCCGCAGAACTTGCCGAAAAATATCACTTCAAATATTCTGCACTCAACGCCGATGCAGTTTCGCTTTTGAAAAAATATTCTTCAATAATAATCCAGACTACTTCTCGCGGAATGAATTCGAGCGGCCCTTACAACGAAAAAGATGATCCTATTTGGTTCTACAATTTTAACGGAAAAGAAATTCTTTTTGACATAGTCTATGTTCCCGAAGTAACACCTGTTATGGGAAGAGCCGCAGAAGCCGGATGCCGCGTCTGTAACGGTTACGATATGCTGCGTTACCAGGGGTACCGCCAGTTTGAACTTTTTACCGGAAAAAAATACGAAGGCTGAATAAAATAAATAAAAGAGGTGGAAAATGATTTCAAAAGATGAACAGAAAGTTCTTGCAGCGCGTACTGCAGTTGACGTTCTTGTAAAAAAAGGCAGAATTTTCAGCGGAATGAAAATCGGTCTCGGAACAGGTTCAACAGCAATGCCTGCCGTAAAAAGAATTGCAGAACTTATTGCAGACGGTACGCTTTCTGGAATTAAGGCTGTCGCTACAAGTTTTCAGACAACGCTTGCGTGCGAAGAGTTTGGAATTCCGGTTTACACAATGAATGACAAAGCCATAGGCGGAACCCTGGATCTTGCAATTGACGGTGCCGACGAAATAGGAAAGGGCAACTCTCTTATAAAAGGCGGTGGCGCTGCTCTTCTGCGTGAAAAAATAGTTGCTTATAATTCAAAGGCATTTGTTGTTGTGGCAGACGAATCAAAAGCCGTAGAAAACCACGGAACAAAGTTTCCGCTTCCTGTAGAAATAATTGCAGAAGCACGCGTCCCTGTTGTACAGAAACTCGAAAAACTTGGTGCAAAATGTGTTCTTCGTGAAGGTGTAAAAAAAGCAGGCCCTGTTATTACCGACAACGGAAACATGATAATTGACTGTACGTGGGAAAATCCTGTAGATGCCGCAAAACTTGAAGACACTATAAATGATATTACAGGCGTAGTTGAATGCGGTTTCTTTACAAAAATCCGCCCGACGGCATTTATTGCACATTCGGACGGAAGTGTAGAAGAGCGTTCTTAAAAAGAGACTGCCCTTTAATTAATGCTGAGGTTCTGCGTTTCTGTTCCAAGAACGTAAAGCCTCAGTGTTGTTCCTTTCTTTACTTCATACGGAATTGTAAGTTTCTGTCCCGGATGATTGAATGAAATAAGTGTAGAAACTTTTCCGTCAGAAGAAATTGCATCAAGCTGAACCGGAACGGCATACGGATATTCCGGAAGGTCATATTCAAAAATTCCCTGAACAATATCACTGTCTGCACTTTTTTGGCTTAATGCAAATTCTGCGTTGAGTCTTGTAAATGCAGGTGCTTCATCTCCTGAAACTTTGTCTTGGTTTGTTACCGTTCCTGCCTTTTCATTTTCTGCGGCAATGTGTGAGGTAAAGTCAAACGTAATTTTGTTTTGCGCCATTGCTTCAAGAACCTGCTTTATGTTAAGGCCTGCAACCGACGGCACTTTTACTGTTTCGATCATTGAACCGCTGCTTACTACAAACTGAACTTTTACCGGATCAACAATCGGCATTCCGGCTTCGGGGTACTGCGCAATAATTGTTCCTTCTGCTGAATCGTCGCGTACAAAAACCGGCTGCGCGACTATTACAAGAGGATGCTCGCCGCTGAACAGAACGTCCAGCTTCTTTTTGATGTCATCAATATTTTCTCCTGTGTAGTCTGCAAGCTCGTTAATGGCAACACCGCGGCTTACCGTAAGGGTTACGCGCCTGTATGCTTTTACGATTGCTCCTGCGTCCGGTGACTGTTCAAGAATTGTTCCCTGATCGCCGGGCAAATCAGAATAGCGCAACTGGATTTTTCCGTAGAGTTCCTTCGACTGAAGATCCAGAAGTGCGTTTGTAAGATTTTTTCCTACTACATTCGGAACCATGACTTTTTCTGCACCCTGAACCGTAAGAAAAAATACTGCCAGGAAAGCGAGAATCATTATGATAAACGCAACAATAACCGTTATCACAAGAGACTTTCCGCCGTTTTGAATCTGGGAAACCTGATCCTTGAAATTAAACCGCAGCTTTGAAAGTGCACCTGTTATTTTTTTACCGAAATTCTTTTTTTCTTCCATGCTGTTTTCCTTTTCAGTTTGAACCAAGAACTGTTCCGATAAAATTTCTGGAACCGTTCATGAATGATTTATACTCCATGGCTTTTTTTGCCTGCCATTGAAGTTCTGTTGCAATAAGAACACCGTCACCTGTTTGAATAAGAATTCCCCTCTGCTTGTTGAATTCAATTACTGTTCCCGGAGCAAGGTCTGTGTTCTTTTTGATTGAATTATCTTGGACTGCAATTTTAAGTGCGTCTCTTGCCTTTAGAATTTTGAGCGTCTGTCCGTTTGCGTATGTAAAACATCCGGGCCACGGTGTGTATGCGCGAATCTGTGCGTCAATTTTTTCGGCACTGTCATTCCAGTTTATGAGACCGTCTTCTTTTTTTATTGTTGTACAGTAAGATGGTGTTCCTGCTTGCGGAACTGCGTGCGGTAAGTTTCCTGTTTTTGCAGTCTGTCTCAGGACATTTGTTATAGATATGGCTCCCAGAAGGGCGCTCTGGTTAAGAAGCTGCTCGGCGGTTTCTGTCCCGGTAAGTCTTGTTTCCTGCATATAAAGAATGTCACCTTCATCAATTCCGAGCGACATCTTTTGCAGCGAAAAGCCTGTTTTTTCATCCCTGTTCAGAATTGCAGAATTAACAGGAGTCGCGCCGCGGTATTTTGGCAGAAGAGAAGGGTGCAGGTTTATTCCGCCGAATTTAAAAAGAGAAAAAAACTTTGGTCCAAGAATGTGTCCGTATGCAAAACAGACAAAAATATCGGGTTCGAGTGCCTCAATGGCAGTTCTTTCGTCCTGCTTTATGTGTTCCGGCGTAAGAATTTTTATATCATCACCGCGGGCTTCGTTCCATATTCTTGCATAAGCTTCCACTTCTGTCGGAACAAGCTCCTTATGGCGTCCCTTTGCAGACGGCGGGTTTGTAAGAACACCCACAATCTTGTACTGCTCGTCGGGAACAGAAGCAGACATGGCGCTGTCTTTAAGGATGAGTTCAAGAGACTTTGCAGATGCGGCGGGGCTTCCTCCGTATAGGACTCTGAGCATATTCTATTTACCTTTCTTTGCTTTTTTTGCAGCAATTTTTGCTTCTATGCTGGCTTTTTTTGCTTCGCGTGCGGCAAGTTTTTTTGCATTGCGTTCAACTCTTTTTTTGAACTGCTCTTCTGTCTGTTTTGCAAAATCACTGTCACCACGATCAATGTAAAGGTATCCGTCAAGATGATCGTTTTCGTGCTGGATAATTCTTGCAAGAAGGCCGTCTGCATTTTCTATTACAAACGGTTTTCCGAATTCGTTCAGGGCCGCAACAGATACTTTTACCGGTCGAATGATTTTTTCAGAAAATCCCGGAATGGAAAGGCATCCTTCTTCGTATTCAGAAGTTTCTGCAGAAGTTTTGGTTATCTCTGGATTTATGAATACGCGTTTTACATCGTCATCGGCAGTGAGTACAAAAAATCTTTTTGCTATTCCGACCTGCGGTGCGGCAAGACCCACTCCATTTGCGCTGGTCATCGTTTTGAACATTTCTTCAAAAAGAGCGCGCATTTCGTCGTTTATTTCTTCGGCCTTTACCGGCTCGCATTTCTGGCGGAGAATTTCTTCACCAAGTTTATAAATTTTCATATCTTCCTCTGTTTATTCAAGTCTGAGTCTTGCAGCTCTTGCGTGTGCGGCAAGTCCTTCTGCATCACCAAGATAACCTGCAGCGCGTGCAGATTTTTTTGCACCTTCAAGTTTATTGTCTGTTCTGAGGGTCGTTACGGTCTTAAGGAACATCCTTACAGAAAGTCCGCCTGTGAATCTTGCACTTCCTGATGTTGGCAGAGTGTGGTTGAGTCCTGCAGAATAGTCTCCGAAAACTTCTGCTGCCCCGTGTCCTATAAAAAGAGAACCGTAATTGTGCACGAGTGAAACAACTCTGTCTCTTTCGCTTCCTTCATCCATTGCAATTTCAAGGTGTTCCGGGGCTTTTCTGTTTGCAAGTTCAGCGGCCTGTTCAAGGGACTGTGCGATGATTATTCTTCCGCAGGTGTCTATGCTTTGTCTTGCAGTATTTTTTGTAGAAAGAGTTTCGATCTGTTTTTCTATTTCTTCTGCCGTGCGTTCTGCCAGAACTTTGTCTGTTGTAACCATAACCGGCTGGGCAACAACATCGTGTTCGGCCTGTGCAAGAAGGTCTGCTGCAAGCCATTTTGGATCGGCACTTGAGTCAGCAATAATGAAAACTTCTGTTGGTCCTGCAATCATGTCAATTCCTACTGTTCCGTACACAAGCTTTTTTGCTTCTGCAACGAATTTATTGCCCGGTCCTACAATAACGTCTGTACGCGGAATAGACTGTGTACCGAAAGCCATAGCGGCAATTGCCTGACTTCCACCGCAGGCGTATGCTTTTGTTACACCGCAGATGTAGGCCGCTGCCATTATGTTTTCATCGGCGTACGGTTTTCCGCCAACGTATGCATTTCCCGGTGTTCCCCTGCCTTCTGCATTTTTTTTGTCATCAGGGTGAACCTTCGGCGGTGTACACAGAATTATTTCTTTTACACCTGCTGCAGCGGCCGGTGTTACGGTCATGACTACTGTAGATACAAGCGGGAATCTTCCTGCCGGAACATAAACGCCTGCCTTTTCTACTGGAATATTTTTCTGTCCTGTAAAAACGCCGCTTTCAAGTTCAGTTTCAAAATCTGTAAAACATTCCTTCTGTTTTTTTGCAAACTTCAAAGCCATGTCGTGAGAGTAGCAGAGTGATTCATAAAGTTCAGGCTCGTTTTTTTTCATCTTTTCTGCAGCGGCTTTAAGTTCCTCCTGCGGAATAAGAAATGATGCCGGAGCCGATACGTCAAATTTTTCACTGTATTCATGTAGCGCAGAATCTCCGGACTGGCGCACATTGTTGAGTACTGTACGGACAGTATCTATTGAGTCGCCAAAATCGCGTCCGTTAAAAAAGGAATCTTCAACCTGATCTGCACTTTGTATCTTAATCATAAAATATCTCCTGAAATTGCCGCTATTCTTTGTGTCTTCTGTCCAGTTCGTCGTAGACATCTTTCCAGGAAACACCTTCCTTGTACATAAGAACGCTTACAAAATAAAGAAGGTCTGCGGCTTCCCAGATTACATCTGCCTTTGTTTCGGCTTCGTCGGTAAGTTCTTCTGCTTCTTCCATAACCTTTTCGCGCACGCGCTTGTCGTTGAGTGTTGCCGTGTAACTTCCCGGCCTTGGGTTTGCAAATCTGTCTGCGATTGTAGAATAAAGGCGCTCCATGCTGCTCTTTGCGTCGGGGTCAGAACCAAAGCAGGTAAAGCTTCCCGTATGACATGCGCCTCCGTGCGGAATTACAGTTGCAAGAATTGTGTCTCTGTCGCAGTCTGCACGAAGTTTCTGTACTTCAAGAAAGTGTCCGCTTGTTTCGCCCTTTGTCCAGAGAACGTTTCTTGTTCTGCTGAAGAAAGTAAGTTTTCCGGTGTCAAAGGTTTTGTTGAGGGCTTCTTTGTTTGAATAACCCAGCATCAGTACTTCGCCGTCAGTGCTCTGTGCAATAACAGGAATCATTCCGCCGGTTTTGTTCCAGTCCAGACATGCTGTAAAGCTGTCTTTAAGACTTACGGCACCTGTATAAAGGGCCATTCCAAGCTGAACGTCACAGCCGATTTTTTCTAGTTCTGCAATCTGTTCTATGGTATTTACACCGCCGGCTGCAACTACGCGGCATTTTACTGCTGCCCTGAGAGCGCGGCACATGTCCATGTCTGTTCCCTGCATGCAGCCTTCTTTTTCTACGCAGGTAAACAGAAGTTCGCTGGCATATTTTTCTGCCTGAACGGCTCCTTCAATAAGCGGAATGCCCGAAGTTTCTGTCCAGCCTTTGAGAGCAATGTTTCCGTTTATGGCATCTACAGAAATAATAATTCTCTGGCGGCCGATTGCCTTTGAAAGTTCTTCAAGAAATTCAGTATCGAGAACACATTCACCTGGTTTTGGGTTTGGTTTCCAGGCTGCAGAACCTATAATTACTTTTTCTGCTCCGAGTGAAACAAGCTGTTTTGCTTTTTTTACGTCACGGATTCCGCCGCCGACACGAACGTTTCCCTTTCTTAAAAGAGATTTCAAAAGTTCAGTATTGGCAGTGTTGCCTTTTTCGTCTGTATGTCGCATTGCTGCGTCAAGGTCAATTATTGCTACTTCTCCGTATCTGTTGAATTCAGTTATGAGGTTTTCTGCATCATCACGCTGTAGAACCAAGTCTTTTCCGTTCTTTAACTGGACAACGTGTCCGTCCTTTAAGTCTATAGAAGAAATTACCATGCAAAGATTGTAGCAAATATTGCCATTATTTACAATAATATACAAAAAGTTGTAGAATAAGGCGCATGTCACTTTTGGAAATTAACAGCGTTGAATATAAATATCCCCAGTCCTCAAAAAAGGCACTTGATAACGTAAGCCTTTGTGTGGAACGGGGTGAATACATTGCAGTACTCGGCTCAAACGGTTCAGGAAAAAGCACTATGGCCCGTCTTATGGCAGGTTTTTTCAAGCCGGACTCGGGTACTGTAAGCCTTCAGAAAGATGTACTTCCCGGAATTGTATTTCAGCAGCCCAAAGAGCAGATTGTAGCCGGAATTGTAGAACGTGATACGGCGTTTGGTCCGCAGAATCTTTCAATGACAAAGGGCGAAATTGAACTCAGGACAATAGAGTGTCTTTCTGTAGTTGGACTTGCAGACAGGGCTTCTTCCAGAACTTTTGAACTTTCACTTGGTCAGACGCAGCGTCTTGCCTTCAGCGGAATTCTGGCTCTTTTTCCTGACCTGCTTATTCTTGATGAAGTTACGGCAATGCTGGACCCGGCTTCAAGAAATGAACTTGTTGAATTCATAGACCGCTGGAATAAAAAAGGGCATACCGTTATTCACGTAACACACGACGAAGATGAAGCCCTTCATGCAAAGCGCATAATTGTAATGGAAAGCGGGCGTATTGTTTTTGACGGTTTGCGCGAAGAATTTATGGCCAGTCCACATGTAATAGAGAGTGTTTTTGGAAAAGATGAAGTTTTGCCAGAAAAAAAAGTTTCTTCTTCAGAGGAATCACTTTGCGTAAAAGATCTTTCATTCGGCTACCCTGAGCGAAAAATATTCAGCGGCCTTAACCTTTGTCTCAAAAAAGGAACGCTTACGGCTCTTACCGGACCAAGCGGCTGCGGAAAATCTACGCTTTTTGAGTGCCTGGCAGGTCTTAAAACTCCACAAAGCGGAACTGTCAGCGCAGTTTCAAGGCCGGTGCTGGCCCTTCAGGAAAGTGAGGCCGCTCTTTTTGAACCGTGCGCCGCCGATGATGTTGCGTTTGGTCCTTTGAATGACGGGCTTTCGGGAAAAGAACTTCTTGAGCGTGTCAAAGAGTCCATGCAGCTTGCAGGAATTCCGTACGAAGATTTTGGTGACAGGGCAACTTTTTCTTTAAGCGGCGGTGAAAAGCGAAAGCTTTCTCTGGCGGGAATTATTGCTTTGGACAGGGATATACTTATTTTTGACGAACCGACTGCGGCGCTTGATCCTTTGTCAAGAAAAAATATTCTTCGTACAATGAAAGAACTGGCCTCACGCGGAAAAACCGTCCTTTTCAGCACGCACCGTTTTGAAGAAGCACTGTATGCCGACGAAAGCATAGCGTGGCAGGATCTTCTGGGCGGAACAGCTGCTTCTGAAGGCCGTGAACCTTCCGGAACAAAACATCAGGACAGTCCGGAAAGTGCAGGCGTAAATGAAACCGCTCCGGAACAGAAAAAACTTTCGGTACAAATGCCGCTTACAAATTCAAAGATGATAGAAAGTATTGGAAAAACCGCTGCAGCTTTTATGGCTCCGGCAAAAATTCCGCATTCTGCAGTGAGCGTACTTCCTGCGGCACTTAAATTCATTCTTTTTGCGGCAATTCTCTGTGTTTCGGTACTGGTATATTCACCTGCGGCCGGAATCTGCATGCTGGGCGTGAACATACTTTATGCTGTTCTTGCAAAGTATCCGATTAAAAAAGCTGCCGGTGCTTTTGTAAAACTTTTTCCGTGGCTGCTTCTTTTTATAGTTTTCGGAATGTTCTTTTACCCGACGCTGCCCGATGACAAAGTTATTTTTTCATGTGGAATATTTACTCTTTCGACAGGTCGTCTTGCCATGACAGGACGTACTTTTTTACGTGCTGCCTGCGCACTTATTTCTGCCGGAACATTTCTTTTTACAACTTCCGAGCGCGAAATTATGGACGGACTTACGGTTTTATTAAAGCCACTTTCTGTCGTAAAAATTCCGGTAAGGTATTTTGTTCTTGTAACCGGCATTATATTCCGCTTTGTGCCCATGCTTCTTGACGAATTCTGCGGAATTATAAAGACACAGCTTGTACGAGGCGCTTTCGGTGAAGCAAAGGGGCTTGCGAAACTCAAAATTCTTGTTCCACTTTTTGTGCCCCTTATTTTGCAGACTTTCAGAAAGGCACATTATCTTGCCGACGCTCTGACTGCCCGTTATTTTTCATAAACACCCTGCAAATTCTATTGACAAATAAGGTATTCTTATTTTACAATTTACGGGTAAAGTTAACTTTTAAACACAATATCAAAAGGGGAGTAGTTCCTCTCTGGAATCAACAGCCGGTTCTTTTCAGAATCTGGTTCCGGGGCTTCGCAAGAAGAAACAAGACCTTTTGCTTGAAGACAAATGCTCTTGCATTTTTTTTCAGGTGAAAGGTCTTTTTTTATGGAAAACTTTCTGTAAGGTGGTAAAAAAATGGAACAGCTTAAATGGGTTGTGCTTGCAATTGCAGTCGTTATGTATGCGCTCGTAATTGCATTTCATAAGAAAAAAGTCTGGTTCACTTCAATAGCGGCCGTACTTGTAATTGTTCTGGGAATGATTTTTCCGGGTGGAATTTTCAGTATTCCCGAAGACATACTTGCGCTTGAGGGGGCGGCTCCTGCGCACATGTATTCGCTTGTCCATGCCTTTTTGGACATAATCAACTGGAACGTTATTCTTATTTATCTTGGCAGTATGATAATTGCCGCTCTCTTTATCTATTCCAAAGTTCCCGTTAAAATCGCCGATGCAATTGTAAGCGGCTGCAAAAATACCGGAATTGCGATGGTTGCCATTCTTGCCATGACAGGAATAATTTCTATCTTTGTAGAAAACGTTGCAACTGTTCTTGTAATGGCTCCCATTGCGCTTGCTTTGTGCAAAAAATTAAAGATAGACCCGACTTTCTTTATGATAGGACTTGCTGTAATGAGTAACCTTGAAGGAACTGCAACTCTGGTTGGTGACCCGCCGTCAATGATTTTTGCAAGTTACGCAGGTTACAGCTTCAACGACTTCTTTGTACACCAGAATACACTTTCAATATTCTTTATTGTTCAGACAGGAATGCTTGCAGGATGTATTTTCTTCTACTGCTTCTTTGCTAAAAACGGAAAAAACAAAATCGAAAGCGAGGGAGAACCTGTTGTATCCTGGGTACCGCTTGTACTTCTTCTTCTGATGATTTTTGGTCTTGCCGGTGTTTCTTTTATTCATACAAGCTTTGAATACACGAGCGGAATTCTTGTTGCAGTTCTTGGACTCATAGGATTACTCTGGTACAAGTTCGTGCAGAAAAAATCCGCAGATGATGTACGCACTATGGTAAAGGAGCTTGACTGGGAAACAATTTTCTTTCTGCTGGGAATTTTTGTTGTCATAGGCGGAATCCGTGAAACAGGACTTCTTAACGACTTTGCGGTCTTCCTTGCGGGAATTACCGGCGGTTCAAAACTGCTCGGCTTTGTAATAATACTTGTTGTTTCTATCGTTATAAGCGGCTTTGTTGACAACGTTCCCTATATTATAGCCATGCTTCCTGTAGCAGAAAGTATGGCCAAAACTATGGAACTTAAGCCCGAGCTCTTTATGTTTGCTCTTCTGGTTGGAAGCTGCCTTGGCGGAAACCTTACCCCGTTCGGAGCAAGTGCAAATATTGTAGCAATGGGAATTGTAAAGAAAGAAGGTTATCCCATGAAGTTCAGCGGATGGCTTAAAGTCGGTGTTCCGTTTACTTTGATTACTACAACGGCTGCTGCTCTTCTTCTGTGGGTTCTGTGGTCTTAGTCTGAATTATGGATTGCTTCAGGCAGAAATAGAAACTACTGTTCCTGCCTGGGGCAAGAGTCCGGTAAGCCCGTAATTGTTTGCGGCTGTTCCGGCTGCCACGGCATTTTTTATCTGCTGCTGGTAAGTTTTAATAAGTTCATCTTTCTGCGCGTCTGTCATCTGTCCAATATCTTCCTTCGACAGCGCATCCTTTTTTTTCATTGCTACAAGTTGGTTTATAAGCGTGTTTAGAATACGCACTCTGTTTATGGGAACACCGTTCTGTCCTGAAGAAGCGGCTGTTCCGCGCACATAGTCAAACTGTGAATAAATAACGGCACTGGGCTTAACCGGAACAAACAGCGTTCCTGATGAGCTTGAAAAGAGATTTTTGTAAGATGCTGCATTAAGTGTAAGTCCGTTTGAATACATACGCTTCCTCATTCAAATTATCGGAAAATAAAGCGTATGTTTTAGTAAAATCAGCGGATTCTGCTAGAAAAACTGCTTTGTCCAGTCGGAAATTCTTTCCTGAAGTGTTGCAGGCTCTTTCTGTGAGTCGGTGTTTGTTGTTTCTGTCAGATACGGAATAATTACGTTTGCCTTCAGGTTGTTCCAGCTGTGCGGAAGAATTTTTGGCATGGACAGATATTCCTCTGAAGGAAGATTTCCCAAAAGCTGTCTGTAAAAATTGGGGTAATATTTTTCGTTGACAACCTTCAGCGAAGAAAATCCGCCTGCGATTCCAAAGTTTACGGTATCCAGCTTCATGTTTTCTGTGCGTTCAATAAGCTGCTTCTGGGTTCCTTCGTTGATAAGCCATGCAATGAATTCTTCGGCTTTTGATGTGTTTTTTGAATGTTTGTAAAGTCCAATAGAAACAATGTCATCTTCAACCGGAATTGTTCCGTCCTGTTCAATCCAGCGGAATGTAAGCCCTGCTGACTGTGTGCCTGTAAGCGTAAAAAATTCATCGCTCGGAATATAAACGAACAGACAGCGGTCGGTTGTAACCTGTCTGTACTTTGGCATGTAAAGGTATCTGAACTGGAAGTTCTGTTCCGAAGTAGTGTTTGTGTTTTTTTCTGAAGTCCAGTCTTTTATTTTCTGAATGGAACTCTGGAGAGCTTCGTCGTTCCATGTAAAGCTGTTTCCTTTTTCCATGTAGCCTGTGCCGTTAAGTTTTGTTACAAGATAAAGGAATTCTGTGTCCCATGAAGGTGCGTAACCCATTGAACTGTAGGCACCGGATTTGTATGTTTTGTTGAAGTTTCCCGCAAGGTCTCGTATCTGGTCAATGTTAAGAAGATGGTTTGTTTTTATAAGTTCTTCATCTTTTTTGTTGAATACAATTGCCGGAAGATTGAAACTGAGCGGAATAAGATACTGTTTTTCGTTGATTACGCCGTAATCTATTATCTTGGAATAAAAGGATGCGCGTGATATGGATTTTTCCTGAATAAGATAATCCAACGGGGTAAAATATTTTCTTGTTCCTGAATTTTTGAGAAAAGGTGCAATCAGAATGTCTGGCTGAACTTCATCCTTTGCAGGCGGAAGTGAATGTGCCGGATCTTCCTTGTAAATGACAACGGCTTTTTCATTGTCATGTGAAAGATTGAAAAGTTCTACGTAAGAGACAATTTCGGGATTGTCAGTCCAGATGACAACGGGATCAGTTCTTTTGGAACATGAAACCGTTGTCACAAGAACTGAAGCTGCAGCAAACACCGCTGCAGTTCTTTTTATAAAATCAATTGCGGGCAAGTTCGTCCGCCGTTTCGTAAATGGCCTGGTAAACAATATCTATTTTATCCTCTTCCAAACTGGAGAATGCCACGCGCAATGTGCGGCTGTCAATTGATATTGTACCGATTCCGCGCTCTTTTAGCAACTTCTGCCTCAAAGTCTCTGCATTGACTTTTTTTGTATCAAAGGCCATGAAGTAACCCGAGTTGAACGGCAGCGGAGTTATGTTTTCGCTTGTGTGGGTTGTCGTAAACTTTTTTACAAGTGCATAGCGTTTTTCAAGTACAGCGCGGAATTCTGCCTTTTCTTTTTCTACCTGAGCCGGATTCTGGAAAGCTTTGAGCAAAAGTGACTGTGGCGGGGTAGAAGAACATGAAACAGACGAGCGGATTGCTGCCATGAGTTTTTTTACAAGGGCATCGTACTGCTCTTCTGTAAGTCCCTTGCAGCCGAATGTAATGAAACCGCAGCGGAATCCCCAGGCGAAATCTTCTTTTGTGGGACCGTCAATTTTTGCTGCAAGAACATTCGGGCTCAAATCGCACAGGTGTGCAAAGAGAGACTGACTTTCGATGTCTTTTTCGTAGTTAAGGCCAAAATAAGCATCATCGCACCAGACCATTACTTTTGTTCCAGCGTCGGCCAGACTCTTTATAATGGAAACAATCTGTGCAGTTTCTGCAGAAGTTGGGCTGTATCCTGACGGGTTCTGCGGAAAGTTAAGGAGTACTCTTACAGAACCGGACTTTGCCTGTTCGCGCAGAACTTTTTCAAGTCCTGGAATGTTGAATTTTCCGTCTGCAAACATCGGAAACTGTACAAATTCTGCATTGCGTCTTGCGTTTGCGATAAGAACATAATTGTCCCACGAAGGGTCGGCCGCTACAAGAGGCTTTGTTTCGTCAAGAAAGAGATCTGCAAGGTATGAAATTCCTGCTGTAAGTCCTGGAACAACTACCGGAAGGGAGAATGACTTTCCTTCAAGCGACGGATTCTTTTTTATAAGAGCCTGTTTCCACAGTTCGCGCAGATCAGGGTTTCCGGCTGTAGGTGCATATGCAACAAGTTCCCTTGATGAAAGGTCGGGAATATATTTTTTTACTGAAGGAAGCATTACGGGTGTTCCGTCTATAACGGTCATTCCGATTGTTCCGTTTGCGGTTTTGCCGAGCTTTTTTGCTTCACCGCTCTGTGCAATAATTCCTTTGGGGAAATAGAGCCTTGTTCCTACATCCGAAAGAAGGACTCCTGGTGTAGTTCCTTTTAGCGTTTCGTTTAATTCTTGTGCCAATGCGTTTATCATGATAATTACAGTATCTTGAAATTGAAGTTGAATGTCAATAAATTTACTGTATATTTATGCATTTTCAGCCTGTTTTCATACATTCAGGGCTGTATTCAATTTAAGAAAAACTTTTCTTAAAATAAGCATAAAAGTTTGCAGTTTTACATACGGAATTATATGCAGATTGAAATATAATTGAATAATTTATATAATTTGCATACTATGAACAGAATAATTACAAAAGCAGAAATAGATGAGTGTGCGGAATATGTCAAAATCTGCCGTACAGAAGTTGCCAAACGTGTTGTAGGACAGTCAGAGGCTGTAGACGGAATTCTTGCGGCTCTTATTGCAGGCGGACATGTTCTTCTTGAAGGCGTGCCGGGTCTTGCAAAGACTCTTGCCGTAAGAACTTTTGCAGATGTTTCTGGACTTGAGTTCAAGCGCATTCAGTTTACACCGGATCTTCTTCCTGCAGACGTAAGCGGAACTTTGATTTACGAGCCGGGAAGCGGGCGCTTTAATGTACGCAAAGGTCCTGTTTTTGCAAACCTCGTTCTGGCAGATGAAATAAACCGTGCGCCCGCGAAAGTTCAGTCTGCGCTTCTTGAGGCAATGGCCGAACACCAGGTTACAATCGGTGAAACTACATACAACCTTCCGAACCCATTTTTTGTTCTGGCTACACAAAATCCAATAGAGCAGGAAGGAACATACAATCTTCCCGAGGCTGAACTTGACCGCTTTTTAATGAAGATTGTGCTTTCTTATCCTTCTCCCGAAGAAGAAATTTCCATTGTGCGTTCCAACGGATGTGCTGCAGATATTCCGGTCAGAAAAGTGTTTTCTGCAGATTCCCTTGAAAAATGCCGCAGTGCCGTAGATGCAGTTACTGCAGATGACAAAATACTTGCCTACATTGTTTCTATTGTAAATGTAACGCGTCCTGAGTCAGAAAAACGTGACGGAAAAAAACTTTCTGTTTCTGCTGCTGTACGCAAAAATGATATTCAGCATTATATTTCTTTCGGTGCTTCTCCGCGTGCAGGAATAGCCCTTCTTAAGTGTGCGCGTGTTCAGGCTTTGTTTGCTGGCCGCAGTTTTGTTCTGCCCGAAGATGTTCAGGCTGTGGCTACCCGTGTTCTGAGACACAGACTTGTGCTTAACTACGAGGCTTCTGCTGACGGTGTTGGCGCCGATGAGCTTATTGCAAAAATCATTGACCTGATGCCGGTTCCGTAAGAGAAAGCTGATGAACCGAAAAAATCTATCAAAGAGGGCAGAACTTCTTCATCTTAGTTCGGTTTCTCTTGCAGAAGGAATGCGCAACGGTACTTTCCGCTCTTTGTACAGAGGTACCGGTGTTGAATTCAGCGGAGTGCGCGAGTATCTTGCAGGCGATGATGTAAGGGCAATAGACTGGAACGTTACTGCAAGAATGGGAAAACCTTTTGTAAAAATGTTTGACGAAGAAAAGGAACTCGATGTCTTTCTTGTTGCAGATAAATCCTTTTCCATGGACACAGGTTCCGGAATCCAGTCCCGCCTTGAAACTGCAATGGAATGTGCCTCTCTTATTACGCTTGCTTCCCTTCATAACGGAAGTCCTGTAGGTGCCGTTACTTTTGACGGTCGCATCGATTTTTCATGTCCGCCAAAGTCCGGTAAAAACAACGCGATGATGATGCTTTCACACTTTGAAAAAGGCGCATCTGATTTTTCAAGCCGCATAAACGGTTCGGCACTGGACAGCGCTCTTTCGGGTGCGTGCAGGCTTTTGAAAAAGCGTACCCTTGTAATAGTTATTTCTGACTTTCGTGTAGACGGCTGGCAGGATTCTTTTGCAAGGCTAGCCCATCATAATGACGTTGTTGCAATCAGAATTACTGATTCCGCAGATGAAAAACTTCCGCAGGTAGGTTCTGTTCCTTTTATTGATCCCGAAACAGGAGCCGCGTGCATTCTTCCTACTTCTTCTGCAAAATTTGCAAGAGCCTGGCAGGAAAATTACGAAGCAAAAACTGAAGAGTGGAAAAAAAACTGTTTGAGACACGGTGCTGTTCCGCTTTCAATAAGCACGACAAAAGATCCTGCCGGAGAACTCATTAAATTTTTTACGGCAAGGGAGCGGTATTGAATATGAAGCGTGCTGCTGTTTTTTTTATTCTTTCTGTTTTTTCATTGTTCAGTGCGGTGTCCCAGAGTGCAAATTCAGATTTGGACTCAATAAGCCAGGTAATGGTTCCGAGAGATGTTTTTATTGGTGACAGCGGACAGATTCAGTATTCGTTCAGAAGTCCTGTAGATTTGTTTGCAATTGCACCGGAGTCAAAAAAAGATGCTGATGTTCTTGAGTTGAATTTAACTGCAGATGATTTTGTAACCGACCCGGAATCATGTACTGTAACGCGTGCAGTTCTTACACGTAACGGAGTGAACTACAATCTTTGCATAACAATAATTCCGTGGAAGGTAGGCGGAATAGAATTCAAAACTTTTGACCTTGCATCCTTTTGTTCTGCCGCGGGTGAAAGTTCCGGCAAAAATACTGGGGTTCAGGCTGCTTTTCCCATAACGCTTTCTTCGGTAACAATAGCTTCACTTTCTGAAAAGCTTCAGGTTTTTTCAATGAAAGAGCCGCTTTCTCCGGTGTCGCTTCCGGGAACAAATTACGCGGTTTGGGGAGCCGGAGTTTTAATTCTTCTTATTCTTATAGGAATTTGTTTTGTTCTTGCAAGACTTTCTTCAATAATTGAATTTGTTTCTAATCTTAAAGAACGTTTCGGAATGTACAGGAATTTATGCTTTGCAAAAAAAAGTTTAAAGTCCCTTCTTCGCAAAAAAATAGATGACTGCGAATTTGCAAAAAGATGTCAGAATATTTTTCGTACCTATCTTGAAAAAAGATTCTGCAGTTCTTTTGCTTCTGTTCCTGCCGCACGTATTGTTTCACGCATTTCTTCGCTGACAGGAAATTCATTGTCCGGCAAAGAGAGTGAAACTTTGGAAAAATTAAGCGCACTTTTTTTGCGTACAGATTACATTCGCTATGCCGCCGGTTCAATAGATTCCATGCTTCTTCCTGCAGAGGAACATAAGGCAGAATTTATTGACGGTGAAAAAAAATCTCTGATAGAAATGTCACTGAACATTCTTGACGGACTTGAGTGCGGTACAACGGAGGGTAAGTGATGTTTGGCTTTGACAACCCTGCAGCTTTCTTTCTGCTGCTTTTTATTCCGGTAATTTATTTTTTGCGTTATCTGAAAATTCTTTCGGGAATTTATTTTCCTCTTAATCTTGGTGACTGGAACGGCCGAAGTTTTTTGTGGAACAAAGGTTTCAGAAAAATTCTTTCGGCAACAGTGCGCGTGTTTGTCATGGCAGCTTACGTTCTTCTTGTGACTGCCCTTGCAGATCCTGTTATGAGAATTACCGAAAAAGTTTATACTTCGCGCGGCTCGGATATTGTTTTTGTAGTTGATGTAAGTCCTTCAATGGCTGCGAGGGATATTGGTTCGGGACAAAGACTTGATGCCGCAAAAGCCGCAATAAAACAGATTGCAGCTTCAAACAGCGGTGACAGTTTTGGTCTTGTAGAAATGGCCCAGACTGCTGCACTTGTTGTTCCGCCTACAATGGACAGAAAAAGTTTTTTTTCAAGACTTGACTCACTTGCCGTTGGAGAACTTGGTGACGGAACAGCAATTGGAACAGGATTGAGTTGTGCTGTTTATCATCTTGAAAATTCTTCTTCACCAAAAAAAAGTATCGTCCTGATGACCGACGGTGAAAATAATTCCGGGTCTGTTCATCCTCATACTGCCGCAAAATTTGCTGCGTCAAAAGGAATATCACTTTATGTACTTGGAATAGGAAAGAGGGGAACTGTTCCGCTTGAATATTCTGATCCCAAAACAGGACACGTTTATTCGGGATATCTGGAATCTGAATTTGATGGAACATCCCTTTCAAAAATTGCAGCAGAAGGCGAAGGAAAATATTTTGAAATTGATTCAATGCAGTCCCTTTCGCAGTCTGTTTCTTCTGTAAGTAAAAATGAAAATGTCGTTCAGACTTACTTTATTAAAAATAACGACAGGAAACTCTATTTTAATTTTATTGTAGCAGCCGCAGTTTTGTGTCTTCTTGCGTGGATTTTAAGAAGACTTTTTCTGCAGGAGGTTTTATGAATTTCGGAATAGAAAGACCGTGGATTTTTCTGTCACTTCCCCTGGTTTTTGCTGCTCTGGTTTTTACTCTCAAAAGATATAAGTTGCTTGAAAAAACACTGACTGAACGCAATGCAGTTCAAAAAGGTTCAACTCAGTTTGGAAGATTAAAACGCTGTTTTTATGCGCGTACTTACTGCCGGCTTGCAAGTGTTTTGTTTGCAGTAGCAGCGGCAGCAGGAATTTCGTGGGGACTTAATGTTGTTCCGGTGCAGAGAAGCGGACGTTCTGTTTCTATGGTTTTCGATATTTCTTACAGTATGGAAACTCCCGATGCTCCGGGTGGAATGACAAGACTTAAAGCCGCCGCAGATTATGCAGAAAAGCTGATTGAAAAACTTGACGGAACAAAAATTTCTGTTGTGCTTGCAAAGGGTGACGGAGTTATTGCCCTTCCTTTGACAGAAGACATGCAGGCTGTTGTTACGCTTTTGGAAAATTTGTCACCGCAGTTAATGACAGCTGCAGGAACAAGCCTTGGTTCCGGAATAAAAGCAGCAGTCACTTCTTTTCCTGCGCAGTCTTCTGACGCAAACTTTGTCTGGCTTTTTACAGACGGCGATGAAACTGACGGAACTTTGTCTTCTGCTTTGTTTGAATGTGCAGAATACGGAATTCCCGTAACAATAATCGGATTCGGTTCAGAACGAGAAAGTGAAATTCTTGCCGGTGACGGTAAAACACGTGTGCGTACTGCCTTGCGTTCTGCTTCTCTTGAAAAAACACTGGAAGTTGCAAAAAGAAAAATTTCAGGGGGAAAACATTCAGATGAACTTCCTTCAATGGAATACATAGATGCTTCTGAGATGAGTTCTGCATGGAAACTTTTGGACAGTCTGAGTCTTGAAAACCGCAATGCCGTTGTGTCTTACGAAGTGCAGCGTGTAGAAAGAAGCAGTCTTTTTATTCTGCTGTCTGTTCTTCTGTTTGTTGCTTCTGTTATTGCCGGAGAATTCGATGTTAAATTCAGCCGGTTAAAAGCAGCTTCTGTTGTGGCGTTATGTTTTATGCTTACCGGTTGTTCTGAAAGATTCAATGACGGTCTTCTTATTTTAAAAGGCAAAATTGCATGGAACGGAAAAAATTACCAGCAGGCCGTGGCAGATTTTCTTACGGCTGCAGAAAATGCTTCTGAACGCAAAGACGATCTGGTTTATAATCATGCTGTCTGCAACCTTGCCACAACTTATCTGATGCAGGATGAAAATTCAGCGGCAATGGCGCGTTTTTCAATGATTTCAGATTCGGCACCGGACAATGTAAAATTTTCAGTTTATTATAATTCTGGCATAATCGAACACCGCAACGGAAATTATAAAAAAGCTTCTGATTATTTCAGAAAGGCTTTGGAAATTGACAGTACCAGCACAGATGCAAAAATAAATCTGGAACTTTCACTGAAAGAAGATGTTTCACAGCCGGCAGAAAATGTCCAGAATATGGTTCCTGTTTCTGAAAACTCACGCGAGCAGACTTTGGAAAATGAGTTGTATTCAATTATCAAGGAGAATGAACAAAGACAATGGAAAAACCAGCAGCAGAATTCCGAAAGTTCTTCCGCAGATTACTGATTTTATTTTTAACAGTTGTAACCTGTACAGAACTGTTTGCAAAATCACCGTCATGGGAATATATTCGTTCGCTCAGATTCAAAAAGGCACAGAAATATACATTTACCCAGTCCGACAGTTCGTTTTATCTTGATATAAAAGATGTGCGTCCTGAAAATGTACAGGTTTCTGTAAATGCACTTCCCGAAGGTGTCAGTTTTATTTCGTCAAAAAAAGAATTTCTTATGCCTTCAGAAGAAAACGGAGGCGACTTTGAAACAGGAACACATCTTGTTATGTGGTTTAAATTTTCAAAGACCGGACATTACAGAATACGCCCCGTCGATGTTGTTGTAAACGGAATTTATTACCGCATTCCGTTCGAGACAGTAGAAGTTTTTGAAAATCCCAAATTTATTGAGCCTGAACTTTCTGTCAGATTCGACACAGAAGGAATTCCGCAGAATGCAAAAAGAATTTCCCTTGCAGCCGGAACCCATGTTGTGTTTACTGTTTATGTAAAATATGCAGTAAGGATTCTTGACTTCAGCTGGAACATTCCCGAAGATTCTGTATTTACTGAAGTTGTGCGCTACAATACTGATGCAATCAATGAAAAGGGTGCAAATGAATTTTCTACAAAAGAATATCCTGTCGCGACTTTTGACTGGCAGCCTCTTGTAGACGGAATTTATTCCCTTCCGCAGGTTTTTGTTGCAGCTACAGCCTACAGCGGAATACGTTTTGATCTGGCTCTTCCCGGAATTGAATTCAAAATTCAGCCTGCCGTTCCTTCAGATAAAAATATTCCTGAAGAAAAAGACAGTGCCTTTGCTTATGCATTTGCGGAGCCGCCAAAAAATACAACCGCTGTAAAAACAGATACCGGTTCTGAAAAAAATATTGAATCACTTCTGGCACTGTATAAAAGGGAAAGAAATGAGTTTCCCCTGTTTTCTGACGCGTACAATCAGCGCCGGCATCTTGAAGTAGAAATGGGACTTAATCCGCCGGGACGCCAGCTTAACAAATCTCTGCTTGTTATTCTTGGCATTGCAGCTGTTCTTCTTCTTGCTGTGTCTGTTGTTTTACTTGTGCTAAGAAAAATTCCTGCGGGCGCGGCTCTTATGTGCGTGTTTGTTCTGCAGGCTGTCGCTTTTTTGATTTATGGATATGGCTTTTCAAAAAAAACTGCTCTGTATAAAGGAGGTGAATTTCTTTCAATCCCCGAAGAAAACGCTCCACGCGGTGTTCCAGTTGCGGCAGGCGCCCTTGTGAATATCAGAACCAGGGCAGGTAAATGGCTTTTGGTAAACAGAGGCGACACTTTTGGCTGGGTTCCCGAAGATGACCTCTTTTTGATACAATATTGACAGGGTTAAAAAACGCAAGGCAGGTTAAATAAAATGAATTTCGGTGATATTTTGAATCAGTGGGATAATTCGCAGGTACAAAAAAAGCCTGTTCAGAAAGGGCCTCAGGTTTCGCACAAAAAAGCAAATGCTCCGACTGCCGAAGAAAAAGCAGCAGCAAAACAGGGCTACACTTACGAACAAATAATGGAAGCCGACTCAAAGCGCCGTGCCAACCCCATGGATGTCTGGCTTAACCGTTACGGAACCGTAGATAAGGACAAAATTGCAGATGATGCAGCGCAGTCAGAAAAGATGCACAGCCTTGAGTATTTGAAAAGTCTCAGGCCAGAAGCAGTGCTTGACCTTCACCAGTTGACGCGCGATGAAGCGTGGGAACGCCTGTCAGGTTTTGTAACGGACTGCTGCAGAAGGAATCTTCATAAAATACTTATTATCCACGGAAAAGGAAACCATAGCCATGGAAGTGACCCTGTTTTGGGACCAATGGTAAAGACTTTTATAGAACAGGACAGGCGTCTTGGAACTTCTGGGCATCCTGACCGCAATAATGGAGGAAACGGAGCAACCTGGGTAATTATTAAAAATTGATTTTAAAAAAATTAATTTAAACTTGTAATTATTCGGCTGTTTGGTTATTTTTATTTACAGGAAGCAAATGGAAGATTTATACAATACTCTCGGAGTACAAAAAACTGCTACGGCAGAAGAAATAAAAAAAGCGTATAGAAATCTTGCCTTTAAGTATCATCCCGACAGAAACCAGGGTGATCCTTCGGCAGAAGAAAAATTCAAAAAAATCAACGAAGCCTATTCGGTACTGGGTGATGAGTCAAAGCGCCGCCAGTATGATATGTACGGCTCCCAGTCTGCACAAAATCCGTATTCTTCTTCTGGATACAGTGCCTCTTACGGTGCCGGACAACAGAATGCATCTTCTTACGGTTATTCAGGGGATCCTTTCTGGGATTTCTTCAATGACGCACAGACAGGCGCACAACGCAATGAACAGCCGCGCTACACTTACACATACACTTCCAGAAAGACAGAAGCGCCTACCGGAAGAAAAGCATGGCCTTTGTTCTTCAAGAGCCTGTTCCAGATGGCAATATCGGGTTTGGCTTTTGTAACAGTGGGATATTATTTTTTCCTGTTAAGAATAATCTGTATAATAGGATTTTTCAGAGGGGCTGTAGATATGGTTAATTCCCTCATGCTGGTATTCAAGGCCGGTCAAAAGCACCGCGCATAAGGCGATTGGCTTTTAACATACGGCTTAAGGAAGTGAAATTAGCGCTCGCGGAAAATAATACGTCCGCGGTTAAGATCATACGGTGACAGTTCAATTTTAACACTGTCGCCAGGAACGATTCTTATGTAATGCTTGCGCATTTTTCCGCTCAGGTGTGCGAGTATTACGTGCTGGTTTTTAAGTTCAACACGGAACATTGTATTGGGAAGAGCTTCCTTAACAATACCTTCGACTTCAATAGCTTCGTCTTTATTAGCCACAATTCCTCCAACGAATTCATTTGCCTTTTTGGGAATTTATTCGTATACTAGTTAATACATTTTTGGTATTTTCCAGAAATGTTGTTATGGTATAGTGTATTCTATGAATCCGTATCTGGTTTTAGAGATTTTCTATATTATGTACAAAACTTAAAAAACTGTCAACAAGGGGTAAATTATGAAAAAAGACTTTCCTGACAAACAAAAAAAGAAGCTTATTTCGCAGAGAAACGAGATACTAGACGCTCTTGCAGGCCGCAACGAACAGCTTACAAAGCTTGTAGAAACAGTAGAGTCCGGTGATGATGCCGATATCGCTTCTGATGCAATAGACAGAACACTTTTGAATTCTCTCGGAGAGGCAGACCAGAGACGTCTTCTTATGATTGACCGCGCTTTGGACAGAATCCGCCAGGGAACATACGGAATGTGTCTTACCTGCGGAAATCCTATTCCCGAAGCAAGACTTGAAGCAATTCCTTATGCTGCTCTTTGCGTAGAGTGCCAGTCAAAGGAAGAGCGTCGCAACCGCTAGGTTTATATCTTCTGAAACTTAAGTTCGCCGGGTACAAGGTACGAAAGTTCTGTGTATCCGGCTTTTTTTGCATATGTTGCTGCTTCGTCAAATGCATAATCAAGAAAGTCAGGACTGTGTGCATCGGAACAGAGTGTAATTGGAACGCCTTCTTCGTGCAAAAGTTCAAGAAAGTACGGTGACGGGTACGGCGTGTTCATATAGCCGCGTGCCATTCCGCCTGTATTGATTTCTGCACAGGCACCTGCTTTTAAAATGGCCTTTGCAGTTGCCTTGAGTTCCCTTTTGTACCACAATTCATTTTCGTCAAAAAAACGGCTTTTTGAATTCTGCTTTCGAATAAGATCTGCATGTCCTATGATAGAAAAGTTTCCTTTCTGAAGCATTTCTCGTTCAAGAGCAAAGTATTTTTGGACTGCAAGTTTTGTGTTTCCCTTTAAAAGAGTTGCAACCTGCTGCCTGACCTGGTCCGGGTTTCCGTCGGCTTCAAAAAAACCGTCTTTGCACGGAATAAAATGTACAGAGCCTATAAGATAGTCGGGATTGAATTCTTTGTAGCAATCAAAATCGGGTGAGCATACTCCAGGAATATAGTCGGCCTCAAAACCAAGCATTATCTGCATTTTTGAAGCGTACAGTTTTTTAAGCCTTTCTATTTCTGCACAATAAGCGGAATGTTCCCTTGAAGCAATATGCCAGTCGCTCGAAAAAGGATACATCGAGTGGCCGCTGAAGCCAAGAATATCAAATTTTTTTTCAAAGGCAATGCGTGCAGTTTCTTCAGGAGAAGCCTTTCCGTCGCAGAATGTTGTGTGGGTGTGGTAATTGCATTTCATAGTGATGATTTCCATTTTTCTACAATATCTGTAAGCCTCAGAAAGTCCAGCGCAAATTCGGTGCGTGTAGCTTCAAATTCAACCATGTTTTTTTCTGAAATACTTTTCTGCATTTTTTGCGAATAAGAAGAAAATTTGTTTGCACTTACACTCATGCTGCTTCCTTTGAGAGTGTGAAGATACAGTTCAATTGTCTGAAAGTCGGGGTATTGTTTGGCAACTTCTTCCTTTAATTTGACAAGAATTGACCGCGTCTGGTCCATGTATTCGTCCATGACAGAAACCGAAAGTTCCGGGTCGTTGCCGGTTGTGTCCATAAAGTCAACGACATCCCATAGTTTTGACGCCATGTTGTAAACAGAAACAAGTGAAAGAATATCATTTTTGTCCTGAAATGTAAGAAGTGAATTCCACTTTTCTATTGTCTGCTGAATCTGATCTTTTTTGAACGGCTTTATAAGAATATCGTTGATTCCGATTTCTTTGTAGGAGTCAAAAATTGAAGGGTCGTTGTTTGCAGTGCAGGCGACGATTATTCCGCGGTAACCTTTTTTTCGTATTTCTACAGTTGCATCAAGACCGTTTTTTCTTGGCATGAGGATGTCCATAAAAATCATGTCTATTTCGGGATGGCGCTCTGTCTGTTCTACCGCTTCTATTCCGTCTTCGGCAAGGAAAATTTCTGCACCAAAGCGCTCGACAAATGTCTGCAAAAGTTTGCGGTTTACGGGATGGTCTTCTGCAATAAGAATGACAAGGCCTTTTGCAATTTTGGGGAAGGGTTGTGAACCGAACTGTTCCTGCGCCGTGTGAATTTGCATTGAGTTTTCGTGCGACAGAATATTTTTAAGCTGTTCCCTTTTTATGGGCTTCCTGATTACTCCTGAAAAAAATCCGCGTATTCCCGGAATGGAACGTGTTTCATTTGTACCTTCCGGAACCATCAGAAGGAATTCTGCATTGCGCAGATGTGGTGAGCACGAAAGATTGTTTGCAAGAAGTGCAGACTCTTCATCTGACTCGGGCAAAACAGAAAGTGCCGTGCTGAATTTTACATCGTTGTATTTTGCTTCGCTAAGAATGTGTTCTGCTTCGCTGCAGTTTTTTGCGCATACAACCATTCCCTGCGTGAGAACTGAAAGTTTTCTTGCCAGAGCCTTTCTTGCAAGTGCGCTCGGTTCAATTACGAAAATATTGTCTTTGAGAGAAGGCGTTTTCTGTTCATCTGTCTGCGTAATTTCGGCACTTTCAAAAGGAACAGAAAACCAGAAGTTTGAACCTCCGCTCGGATTCTGAAGTACACCGATTGTTCCGCCCATCATTTTGACAAGGTTGTTGCATATTGCAAGGCCAAGTCCTGTACCGTAAGAGCGCCGCGCTGTACTGGAGTCTATCTGATAAAATTCATTGAAAACAAGATTCTGCTTTTCTTTTGGAATTCCTATTCCGCTGTCAATTATTTCAAAAAGAGCTTTTGCTTTGTTTACAGAAACTCTTACAAGAATAAAACCTTTTTCGGTAAACTTTACGGCATTTTTTACAAGATTCAGAATTACCTGTTGGATTCTTACGGGATCACCCATTATTGACGAAGGAAGGGCTGGATCAATGTCTGTAATTACTTCGAGCCCTTTCTTAAAGGCTTCCATGCAGACTGTGTCAACAACGCGTTCTGTCAAAGTTGCCGCGTCATAGGGAATGCATTCCAGTTTAAAACTGCTGGTCTGCATTTTTGTAAAGTCAAGAACATCATTTGCCAGCTGAAGAAGTGCATTCGCGCTGAATTCAATCTGCCTGGTGTATTCTGTCTGTTCTGTGTTCAGGGATGTTGCTTCCAGAAGTTCTGCAGAACTTATTATAGTCTGAATAGGTGTTCGTATTTCGTGCAGTGTGCTTGCAAGAAGTCGGCTTCCTGCTTCTATAGAATTTATATCCATAAAATAATTTGATTACGAAGCCGACGAATGCAGGACCTTAACAGCCCGCCTCAAAATTTCTTCAGGCTTTTTGGGTTTTTCTATAAAGTCTTTTGCGCCAAGACTCATTGCCTGGAAAATCATTTCGCGCTGTGTTGCCTGTGAATAGATGATGACCGGTGTCATAACATTGTGTTTCTGCAGTGTGCGCAGAATGCTCAGGCCGTCCATGTCGTTTATATAAAGATCCAGAATTATAAGATCAAATTTCTGTCCTGAAATAATTGCCTTTACAAATTCCGTGCCGTTCTGGTAAAGCGAGCAGTCACCGCTGATTGCAGAAAATGTACTCTGAAGAATCTTGCGTACAATAACATCGTCGTCAACAATTGCAATTTTAAGCAGGTTTCCGGTAGAAGCAGAAGTATCTTTTGTCTGTTCACCGAATCTGATTTCTGCACCGCCGTCATCTGTTCCTTTTTCTGACATAAGAATTTTGTCCGAAACAAAGTCAGTAATATTTGTTCCCGAAGAACGGCTTCCGTCAACCAGCGAATTGAGTATATGCTGCAGGTTGTGGGCCACTTCTATTCCGTGGTACTGCGGGTGCCCTTCTATAAGGTCTGCGACAAAATCATCGAGTGAAAGAACTTTTATATTCCGTTTGCTCAGGCGCTCGTCGGCCGTAATGTTGTCAAACAGAAGTTCCAAGTTTGCGCCGTCAACAAAACTCAACTGAAGATTAGTGAGCATAAGGATTACTTTGGGATTGACAAGTTTGTGCAGCGTAATTATTTCTGAAATTTTGTATTTGATTAAAAAAAGTTTTTCCCTGTTGAGTCCGCGTGCTATTTCTACGAAAATAAGGTTTACGTTAATGTGAATGTCAAGAATACATGGCGTTTCATCAAATGAAAAACTCTGTCTTAAAATTGAACCAATTGCTTCAAAGAAAACATCAAAGCGGATTGGCTTTGTGAAATATTTTACGACGCCGTATTCTACAAGAGTGGCGGCTTTTGAACGTTCAATTGTTGGTCCAATAAGAATAACCGGTTTGCGTCGTGCATTTGGATCATTACGTTTTTTTTCAAGAAGATCCATAATATCTGAATTCAGGCTGTCGTTTGCTTCAATTATAATTAACGATGGAAGCATTGTGATTATTTTAGTGTATGCATCCCTGTTTCCTGTTGCATTTTCCAGGTGAACCTGTTCTTCGGCAAGTTTTTCCTTGAGAAATTCACGGAACAGATGGGAGCCGTCTATCAGAAGAACTTCTTTCATATGTACATACTACTTTATTAAGGGTATAATTTCAAGGTGATTTTTTATGGGAGGAATAAATATGAAAGACGGAATAAAGCGTGTGGCGGTGCTTCTTGCAAACGGATTTGAAGAAATAGAAGCAATGACTCCTGTGGATTATTTAAGAAGAGCAGGTGCAGAAGTTTCTCTTGTTGCGACAGGAACTTCATCGCGTTCGGTTACAGGTTCACACGGAATAAATGTTACTGCAGACATCAACCTTGATTCTTACCTTGCTTCGTTAAGGAACAGTCTGCCCGATGCAGTTATTGTTCCAGGTGGAATGCCGGGTTCGGTGAATGTTTCTGAAAGCAGGCGGGCTCTTGTTTTGATTAATGAAATGTTTAAGGCAGGAAAACTGGTGTGTGCAATCTGTGCTGCGCCCGCCGTTGTTCTGTCACGTACAGAAGTTCTTACCGGCAAGAAATGGACGTGTTATCCCGGCATGGAAAACCATAGCGAAGAGTCAAAGAAATATGCAGCCCTTCATGAAGAAAATGTTCCTTTTGTTGTAGACGGCAATTTGATTACTTCACGAGGTCCCGGTACTGCAGAACAGTTTGCAATGAAAATTGTAGAAACCCTGTTCGATGCCGCAACTTCACTTGAGATAGCAAAAACTGCAGTTCAGCGTTAAACGGCTGTATTGTCTTCCAGAACAAAGCTTGTGTTGTTGTAAATCATCAGAAATTCAACGCGGTCTTTTACTTCGAGAATTTTGTAGAGTTCCAGCATACGGGCTTTGAGTTTGCTTTCTGATATGTTGTGGAATGCAGCTATTGCGCTGTATTTTTCACCTGCCAGAACCCTTGTCAGAAAGTCAAGATCCTGGGGTGTGCATAAAGAAGAATCTATTTTTTTTTCAAAGTGCTGTGTTCCGAGTTCCTTTAAGCGCGGGTAAAACAAAAGAAAAACCAGCAGCATCATAAAAAGGGCGCCAAGAATGTGCATTGCAGAAATCCAGAACATGAGCTGGCCTTCGAAAAAAATCTGCATAAAGACGCTTGCAACCGGAATAATTGAAAATGCAATTATTTTAAGAACCATGTGTTTTTTGAAAAAGTTTATAAAATAAAGAAATACAGCGCTTGTAATTATACAGATAAGGCCGAGTACATTACCGCCGTCAAGAAAGTTTCCTATCCCGTAGACGTAAAAAACAATGACATGTGCTGTAAAATGAAGCGGGTTCAGCAAAAGATAAAGGTAACCTACGAAAGCTACAGTATTGATTGTAAGAGAGTCAAATCTTGTAACAAGAAAAGGTTCATTGATTTTATAGCTGAAAAACTGAAATATGCTTATTACAAGACATGCTCCGGTTATAAAAGTTCCTGCAATGGAAACTGTTTGCCATATTTTCTTTTCTTTTTGATCCATTTTTCGGTCCTGTAGTTTTCATGAACAACGCTATTCAAGTTGTTTATGAAAAACGTTGATTTTTTCAGGCACTCTCCGTCATGGATATAACTCTCTTTGGCTTTGCAGAATTATTTTGTATCTGCTATTACCTTTGTTATTTCTCCTATATACATTGTGTGAAAGTCGTTTTTTCTGTAATTCTGGTCACAGATATGTTCGTCAGTAAAAGAGAAAGGGTTAAGTTCCTGTGCATAGAGTTTTCTGCAGAAGAGAACAAGCCTTGCCTGTTTTATCCACGGTGTTCCGTTCATGTATTCTACATCGAGTTTTGCAGGGCGAAATTTGTCTCCGTCGCGGCCTGAATGACATCCGCAGTAGTCCAGTGCATTTTTGAATTTTTCGCTCAGAACGCTCAGTGAAAAAGTGTCTGTCTGGTCAATAATTTCTTTTGTGTAGCGTGTAGGGCGTATATAAATTGTTGCGACGGGTTTGTTCCACAGAATGCCTACACCGCCCCAGCTTGCTGTCATTGTATTCGGTCTTCCTGTGATGATTTTCCCGTCTTCGTCTTCTCTTTTTGTGCAGGCTGTAACAAGCATCCAGTCTTTGCCGATCATTTTGAACGGATTGTCTGCAAGCGCTTCCGGACGGATATTCTTCATCATAACGGGACTCCTACACCTCTACGTGTAAAATAAAAAAGGCGATTTGAACTTAATCAAACCGCCTAAAACGTGGAGATGAGGGAAGTCGAATCCCTTACCTCTTGCATGCCATGCAAGCGCTCTAGCCAGTTGAGCTACACCCCCATAGTTGTTCCAGTATACCCCGAACTGCCGTTTTTGGTCAATAGGGGAAAGGCTCTTTTCTTAATTTTTTAGCGTAATGTTAATTTAACATCACAAGCATAAATTTTAATGCTTCGACGGTTGAATTAAAGATCGCATAATTGAACCGTTGAAAAATTGACGGGGCAAGAAAAGCCGCTACCTTTAAGCGATCACGAGGTGGCGGTTTTTTTTTTGCCATGAGGAGACTAAAAAATGGCAAAAAGGAACACCAGCAACAACCCGCTATTTAGGGAAATCCGCGAACTGGAAGAAAAGGCATTGAAAGCGGGAATCATCGAAAAAGGCGACATCAAGACATCGGAAGCCATGCGAGAAGAAGCGTGGGAATGTTATCTAATCGGTCGCTTAGAATGGCTTAAAAAATCAATCAGAGAACACGAACTAGACACGGGGGCTGAATCATGAGCGGCTACCCTATCGAACTAATCACCAACTACAGGGCGGGAAAAATCAGCCGCCAGCAATTCACAAAACAATTCAGCGACTGGCAGAAATCGCGCGGCATTAACTACGACTGCAAGGGAACGGCGGACAGGCTGGGCGTTCATGTTGAGTACAGGGGGACAACGGCAACAATTCGCGACGGAAAATTAAGTTTTATCACGGGCGACAATTGTGAGCCGAACAGCCCGACACATTTTTTATGGCATGAAGCAAATTCTGTTTTTGAATTCCGCCGCAAGGTTGATTTTTCCCTCAATGCGAGAAACGACGGGGGCGCAAAATGGAATTAAAAGACATTCCCGAAAGCGCGGTAATCCAGCAAGTGAAACAGGTAATCAAAGTGACGGGCTTGAAAATCCAGCGGATAAACACCGGCTGCTTTCAGATTGGAGCCGGACAAAATCGCCGCTACATAAAAACGGCCGACGCGGGAACATGCGACTTTGAGGGCTACGACATGAGGGGGCGGTTCTGCGCTATCGAATGTAAACGGCCGGTTGGCGGGAAATTATCGGCGGCGCAGAAATGGCGAATAGACGACATCAACGCGAAAGGCGGGGTGGCGTTTGTAGCACACAGCGGCGAAGAAGCCCTGCAAAAGCTAAAAGAAAATCATTGCATTTAAGGGGAACGCGCACAGAGGGTGCTATAAAGGCGGGTTCAAATCCCGCGCGTTTCGATAAGGAAAAACAGCTGGCCAGCGTTCGACCTTACAAAAATATTTTTTACGAGGTGTGAAAAAATGAAAAATGCAATTTTGAAAATCTGCGAAAAACTCCGCGGATATTCAGACATAGAGCCGTATTATGAGGTTAAAGAAATCCACAGAAACGACGACGGGACTTTTACATTGAATGTTGAAGTAGTAGACCCAGCAGCAGAAGAACAGGGGGCACAGAATGAAAGTAACAAATAAACTCCATTTGCCCGAAGCGTTCGTTAAAGCCGTAAGCGTAGAACGCCACAACAAGGCAGGCTGCTATTCAGCAACAACACTTAACAAGGGCACAAAAGAAATTATTTTGCAAGAGCGACACTGGGACGAGTTCACAGTTGACGCAAGCGAGCAAGTGTGGGTGACATTCGGAACGGCCGTTCATGCAATCATGGAAAAATATGAGGACGGCAACTTCCACGAAGAAAAGTTTGACATCGCCGTATCTAACAGCCGCGTAACGGGCGTTGTAGACAGTTACGACATGGAGCGCGGCATTATAAACGATTGGAAAACCGCCAGCGTTTACAAAGTATCAAAGGGCGATTTTTCAGATTGGTACAAGCAGGGCATGACCTACGCGTGGCTCTTGAAACAGAACGGCTTAGATGTTCGCCGCTGCCGTTTTATCGCGCTTTTGAAAGACCACAGCATGACAAAAGCAAAGACAGACCACACCTATCCACAAGCGCCTGTATTTGTCTATGAGTTCGAGGTTACACCCGAAGAGCTAGAACAGACAGAAGAAAGACTCACCGCAAAAGTAAAGGCTATCGAAGCGGCAGAAAAACAGGCGGACGACGACATAGAGCCATGCACCGCAGAAGAGCGCTGGGCAGACGGCGAAAAATGGGCGGTAATGAAAAACGGCCGCAAGACAGCCGTTCGCGTATTCGATACAGAAATCGACGCGGAAAACTGCGCGGGCGAGCTTGGCAATTCGCACTATGTAGAACACCGCCCGGCAGTCAGTAGGAAGTGTGGCAACTATTGCCTTTGCAAGAACTTCTGCAATTTTTATAAATCAATGCACAAGGGAGAATAAAAACTATGAGCGAATTAAACGAGTTTGAGCGTGAAATCGAAATTGACGGCGTAAAGGTTGCCGTTGATATGCGGACAGTAAAAAAAATTGACGTTTACAGAGTGGGCGATAATGTCAAAGTATTAAAAAAATCTTACGACACATACAAAATCTATAGCGGCGTAATTGTGGACTTTGTGAACTTCAAAGAATTGCCGGCTATCGTTGTAGCGTATTTTAATCAAGAGTACTCCGGCACAAGCATAGAGTTTGAAACAATCACAAAAGACACAAAAAACATAGAAATCGCGCCATGTTTACCGCACGAATTGAGCATTAACAAAAATCGAGTAATTGACAAGTTTAATTATGAGATTGAGCAGCAGCAGCACAAAGTAGATGAGTTGAAAGCAAAGCGCGACTACTTCCTCGAGAACTTCGGGAAATTTTTTGAAGAGGAGAAAACTAAATGACAGACTTAAACCATGTTATCGAAATCGGACGATTAACACGCGACATCAGTGAGCGCGATTTTGCCTACACAACAGGCGGAACAGCACGCCTTAATTTGAGCATTGCCATGAACCGCAGCGTAAAGAAAAACGGCGCATGGACTGACAGCGTAAGTTATTTTGATGTAACCGTATGGGGCAAGACCGCGGAAAACATCAAAGCCTATTTACACAAGGGCAAGCAGATTGCAGTAGACGGCTACCTTGACCAGCAGAGGTGGGAAAAGGACGGCATTAAATACAGCAAGGTTGTAATTATTGCCAACAGCGTCCAGCTTTTGGGCGGAAATGAGAACGGACAACAGAGCGCACCACAGGCACAACAGCCAGCGGGCGAATATCAGAGCGCGGGAAGTGGCGACGACTTTCCCGAAGATATACCATTTTAATTGGAGGCCGGAGCATGGAAAACACAACACCACTTATTTATAAAAAAATTATTGAAGTAATGGCAGATATAAACGCAGTTGGAAAAGACCGCCGCAACCAGCAGCAGGGGTTCCAATTTAGAGGCATTGACGACGTAATGAATGAATTACACAGCAGCCTTGCAAAATGCGGCGTTTTCGTATTGCCTAACGTTTTGGAAGAAACACGCACAACCGGCAAGACCGCTCGCGGTGGCGATATGTTCTACACACGCCTTAAAATCAATTTTGGATTTTATGCGGAGGACGGCAGCCACGTTGACGCCGTAGTAATTGGCGAGGCAATGGACACAGCAGACAAAGCCAGTAATAAGGCTTTAAGCATTGGTCTTAAATATGCCATGCTGCAGGTTTTCTGCATACCAACCGAGGACGAAAAAGACCCTGACGCAGTAAGCCCACAGCCAGCAGCCGGAACAATGCAGCAGCAGCCACAGCAGAAAAAACCGGCCGCAAAGTTTGACTTTGAGCCAAAAGGCGGCGAAACAACACCGGCGGAAAAAAAGGAAATCGGCGGTTTATTGGCTAGTAAGTACGCTAACGGTGCGCCGGTATTCAGTAAAGACGAGGCAAAAAAATATAGCGACATGAGAAAAGACTTCACGGCGCGGGAAGTTATCGAGGCTATACGGCGCGACCTTAACGCAAGGCTTAACCCTACCCAAACAATGCAGACAGCCGGCGACATAATGAGAGCGCAGCAGGAACAGCAGGCACCACAGCAGCAGCTGCCGCCACAGGTTGAAGCGGTAAAAAATGCGTTCGACGGCGAAGTTGTAAACCCGCCCGAACAGCAGGCGTTTGACATTTACTAAGGCGGGGGCGCGGTATGGTGCAATACGTATTAAAGCGCGCAACAATTGCGGGCAAAATCGCGTTTGAACCGCCAGCAGATGACGGAGCAAATGCGAACATAAAACACGAGCTGCGCAAATGCAGGGATAAACACAACGACTATGTGCTTGTAACCATTCAGCCGCCGCGAAAGCCGCGCACGACGGGGGAGCACTCCCAAAACCACCACCTTAACGGGCACATCATGCAGATATGCAACGAAACGAGCAACAGCTACGACGCAATTAAATATTGCGTCAAAATGCTGGCCGTAGAAGAAATGGGCTATCCCTACGAATTAGTGGACGGCCACATCTGCCCGCAGAGCGAAACGGATTGCAGCACCGAAGAGTGCGCAAAGCTAATAGAAGCAGCCCATGTTTGGGCGGCACATCATGGAATAATTTTACAGGAGTAAACGAAATGAACATCAATATTAAAAATTGCGAAGTAAACATCATCACGGACACAGATACGCTCGAAATAAGCGGAAACGCACAGCCAGCAGCAGCCGAAGCCCCAGCAGAGAGCACACGGCCAGCAGAAAGCAAAGAAAGCGGATTTATTAGCGAAATGACCTACAGCGTGTCCGCTTTTATGGCAAATCGCGACAAGGTAAAAATAGGCGACCGCGTAAAGCTCCCGTCATTCACCGTTCCCGCCGTAAAAATGGACGGTGACGAAGTAATGGAGTTCGACAAAAAGAACATCAGCGCCGACGACGCTATCGTAATAGGCAAGGACGAAAACGGCAATTTTATTTTGATTTTCGATCATTGCCTTTTTGAAAGCGCAATAGATTTGAACAACGAAAAGCGTTTTGAAATGACACAGCTGGGGCAGTATTTGCAAAGCGAGTTTTTGCGGGCAATGAATGGCGCGGGAATCCCCGCCGAAAGTTGCGGGCTTATCAGCAAAGAAGAGATGTTCGGCGACAATGCGCTTGAATATTTCAAGACAGGGCGCAACCGCATAGCCTTTGATTTTGATGAAGACTATAGCCGCTACTATTGGCTTTCGACATTGTACGACGAAGAAGCGGGTGCGGCTTATTTCTGCGCTGCCGGCGATGGCTTTGCCACCTGCAACTACGCGAGCTTTGCGGACGCTTACGTTCGCCCCCGCTTCATAATCCATAAATCATAAAATCTGCGGGGCTGTACGCCCCGCGTAACAGGAGATAGAAACATGACAGTAGAAAGTTTAATCAAATCAGCAATAGCTGATGAAGTAGAAGCAAAACTTGACCCTAAAGTGGTAAAAGAAATTGTTGATAAAAAAGTCCAAAGATTAGCCAAGAAAGTCTTTGACAAAAAAGACATCAGCCTAATTATAGCCCACGAAGTAAGAGAATATCTGAACTCATGGGACGGACAAAAACTCATACGCTCCGTTATAGCGGAATCTATAAAAGTATCTTTGACAAAAGAATGACAGAAACGGAAAAAGAGCAACGCCGCTACGCGCTGGCAATCAGCGGCGGCGTTTGCGAGGTATGCGGGCGACCATTGCGCGACGGACAGCCGCAGGGGGCGCACCGCATAGGAAACACGCAGGCGAACCGCGCTAAATACGGCGATTTTGTAATAGACCACCGTTTTAATATCGGCATGACTTGCAGCCTAAAGTGTAACGGAGCTTTAGACATAAGCCGCGATATTGGCGCAGTAATAAGGCTTTGTGCACGGATATATGCCGCCGAAGCGCAAAAATACGAGGGTACAAAATGAAAAAAGCCTATTTTCAATATTACGAAACATTCGAGAACATACTTGAAAAAATAAAAGATATTGAAGAGCGCGAACACATGCGCAAAACAATCATAAATTACGGGCTATACGGAACACTTCCCGCCGGCCTTTCAGAATTGGAAGAAATGGCGTGGACAATCTGCAAAGACCTAATAGACCAGCAGCAGCACCGCCGCGAAGTAAACGCAGCGAACCGCGCAGGAAAAAAGGCAGATCCGTCGGTCATAATCAGAATAAACAACGGCGCCGAGGAAATCGAGCGGCCGCTGCAGAATCCGGAGCCGGAGGAAAAAGCGGCGCAGGAAATCCAGCCGGGAAAGCCAAAGCGAAAAAACTTTGTAAAGCCAACGGTTGAAGAAATCGCGGCATATTGCAAAGAGAAAAACTGCAACGTAAACGCGCAGCAGTTCTTTGATTATTACGAAAGCAACGGCTGGAAAATTGGGCGTAATGCTATGAAATCATGGCAGGCCGCGGTTCAGAATTGGAACACACGCGACAAAGCAAACAATAAGGCAGCCGGCACAATGTGGGCGAACAATTCCACAGACGCCGACACCGCAGGTTATGAGGATTTATTTTAATTTTTGCAGGAGGGGCAAAAATGGAGGAAATGAACGTTTTTATTAAACAATTCTGCGGCAGATTTAACGAAATGACGCCGGAGGAAATAAAAGCCCGCGACGAAGAAATAGCAAAGCTGGAAGAAAAACAAGCCCAGCGCGATAAATTGGAACGCTACCAAAAAAGCGGAGTTCCGGAGCGCTATTTTAATGAATCATTGGACACATACAAAATAACTAACGAAATGCAGGCCACAGCAGCCAAAGCAGCTACAAACTTTTTACACGCGGCAAAATGCGGCGAGTTTAAAAGTTTGGTAATGATTGGCAACGCCGGAACCGGTAAAACACATCTAGCCTGCGCGATCATACGCGAGGCCGGCGGCAAATACCGCACAGCGCCGGACATTGTAGAGGAAATACGCCGCGCAAAATCATTTACGGCGAACGATACCGAGGCGGATATTATCAAATATTACGGCCATGTTCCTTTATTGGTAATTGACGAAATCGGGCGCGGCATTGCAGCAACCGACGAAAAATACATGTTGTATCAAATCCTTAACGCGAGATATAACACGCGCAAGCCTACGGTTTTAATAAGCAACCATAAAAAGGCGGATTTTTTACAGTATATCGGCGTAGCAGCGGCCGACAGATTGGTCGAAAGCGCCGAGGTTTGGGAATTGAACGGCGAAAGCTACCGCCGCGAATTGAGGGCTCAAAATGGCTAAACCGCAGAACCGCACGGTTTCTGTAATGCCATATTTTGAACGCCCCGAAAGCGACGACCAGCAGCTTTTTAATTTTCAATTTGAATTTAAAAAAGGAAACGCGCAGGCTTTGGCGGGAATGTATAAAAAATTATACGAGGTGGCTTACAAAACCATAAACAACCGGAGCCGGACAAATGAACGCATAGCAGCATTGAGCGCCACAGAGCGACAGCAAAAAGCGCACGACGCCGCAACGTACATTATAGAGCAATACCTTAAACGGCCGGCCTTTGTAATTACGGACAGTATAACGGGGTATTTGTATACGCGCATAAATTGGGAATTGTACGGAAAAGACCACCAATACAAACGCGATCAAATGGTGGTATATACGGACAAATTGCCGGAACGTAACGGCGCGCGTATCAAATATAAATACCTAGTAAAAGACGTAATCACGGGAATAGATACAACCTACGAAAGCGTAGCGGAATTGTATTTAAACCCAGCATTTAAGGGATTGAGGAAAAAACGGCTTGTTGAATCCATAAGAACCGGCCGCAAATGGAAAAACTATATTTTTGATCTATTGGAGGTCATAGAATGATTAACTTAAACGAACACGCCAAAAAGGCGCAGGAAATAGCATTTAATCGCTGGTATAAAAAGGACGTAGAATACAACACGCCCGCAATTTTGAAACATTGCGCCGGCGAAGTATGCGAGGCCGTAGAGGCATACAATAAATATTTATACGAGAACAGCAAAAGCCACCGCAACGAATTAGCCGCAGAATTGGCGGACATAATCACCTGCGCGCTTATTGCAGCAGCTAACGAGGACATAGACATAGAAAAGGCTTTGCAGGATTGCCAGCAGAAAAACGAGGCGCGAGCAATGGAGGGGTCAAAATGATTAAATGCACAATTTGCGAGAATTACCAGCGCGCCGGCGCGAAACATACCTGCAGCAAATGCGAAACAAAAATTATTTACGGCGTAATGCAAGAGCCATTTATAGAGTGCTGCCAATATTTCACTATGACAGAATCAGAAAAACAGCGACGGGCATATTTTAAGAAAATAAACAGCCTGCCAATAGACGACAGCGGCCGCGGAGGTAAAAAGAAATGAAAAAAATATACATCAGCGGAAAAATAACAAACAACGCAAATTATAAAGCCGACTTTGAGGCGGCAGAATTGGCGCTTAAAATTGCAGGCTTTCAGCCGGTAAACCCAGCGGAGGAACACCTGCCGGACGGCGCCACATGGGCGGACTACATGCGCCACGACATAAAATTATTATGCGATTGCGACGCTATATACATGCTAAACGGCTGGCGAGAATCAGCAGGCACAAAGATTGAGCATAAGCTGGCGCGGGATCTAGGAATAGAAATTATTTACGAGATTAAAAAGCCGGTATATAACACAGAATACAGACACGCGCAATATATAAAAAACCGCGAGGAAACGCTTAAAAAGCAAAAGGAATACGACGACCAGCACCGCGAGGAAATAAACAGAAAAGCCCGCGCACGCTATCGCGCAAAATGCGGGTTGAAACCAATTAAGGAGGTGTGAAAAAATGCCGGTACCCAATACCTTTATAATCGCGCCCGACTATACCGCATGCGCATATTGCGGGAAAACATACGCGGACACAGCCGAGAATATGCACCGCGTACTGATAGAAAAAGACGGCGAGCGCCGTATATTTGAAGCCTGCGTCCATTGCATAGCGAAAGCAAAAACGGACGCGGCTTATGACGAATACATGACAAACAAAACCTTTAACAAAAAATTAGGCAGGAGGCTTAAAAATGTTGATATTTCCACTTAAAAAACAATGGTATGAAAAAATTAAGTCTAGTGAAAAAACAATAGAATATAGAGAAGTAAAAAAATATTGGGAAACAAGGCTGTGGCACGAGGGCTGTTTACCGATTGGAAAAGAAATACCCTTTATTTATGAAGATGTAAAAGATTATAAATGGCCGATATTATGTTATTTTCAATTAGGATATAAACCGGAAACACGTATAGAGGCTTTTATAACAAAAGTTGAAATAATCGACGGACAAAACACAGATTTAAAAACAAACTGCGACGTTTACGCAATACACTTTAAGTTAAGTGAGCTGAAAAAAATGGAAAAAAAATAAATCAATTTTGCAAATAAAACGCAAAAAAGCGCCTTTTTTATTAAAAAAAATGACTATAAAGGTATGAGGATAACCTGCGAAACAAAAGACACACTGCCGCTTTCCGCATTAACCGAGTTTCAAGGCGGATTAAAGAAGCGCACGACAGAAGATACAAAGAAAATCGAAAAGAGCATAAACGATTACGGCTTCGCAACGCCGTTTTTTGTTTGGAAGCATGACGGAATAAACAGCGTATTGGATGGTCACGGCAGACTACAGACCTTAAAGGAAATGCAGAAACGCGGTGAGGAAATCCCCGCGCTTCCCGTCGTATACATCGACTGCGCCAACGAAGCGGCCGCAAAAAATCTATTGTTGCGTATTTGCAGCACATACGGCGAAATGACAGCTGAAAGCGTAGCGGCATTTTTGGGCGAATTGAAAATAGATTTTTCAGAAATAGCCCTGCCCGACGGAGTATTAGACCTCGGAAAATTGGAGCCGGAAGAAACAAAAGACGACGACGAGGCGCCAGCATTAAAGCCGGACGAAGTTGCAGACAGCCAGCGCGGGCAGCTTTACCGATTGGGGCGGCATTTTCTTTATTGCGGCGACAGCACCAGCGCGGAGGATATGGCCGCTTTAATGCAGGGAACGCGCGCCGATTTAATCGTAACAGACCCGCCTTACAATGTAGCATACACCGGCAAAACAGCGGACGCGTTAAAAATTGATAATGACGCAATGGACGACGCAGGCTTTAAAGATTTTTTAATTAAAGCATTTAAGACAATGCTGGAACCATTGAAAGCCGGAGGCGCGTTTTATATATGGCATGCAGACCTTAAAGGCGCAATTTTCAGAGAGGCGCTGCAGGAATCCGGCGGACAATTACGGCAATGTTTAATATGGGTAAAAAACGTAATGACATTAGGCCGGCAGGATTGGCAGTGGCGGCATGAGCCTTGTCTATACGGCTGGAAAAATGGCGCTAATCACTATTGGGACGGCCGCAGAGATTTAACCACAGTGTACGACGAAAAGCCGGACTATAAAAAAATGAATAAGGAACAGCTGCTTCAAGAAATAACCAAACTGCGGGGCGACAACGTACCGAATACAATTATTTACGAGGATAAGCCGGCGCGGAATGAGGAACATCCGACAATGAAGCCGGTTAAGCTATTCCAGCGACTAATAAAAAACAGCAGCAAAGAGGACGACGCAATATTAGACCCGTTCGGCGGCAGCGGTACGTCAATAATAGCATGCGAGAAATTAAACCGCACGGCTTACGTAATGGAATTAGATCCGCACTATTGCGACGTAATCAGAAAACGCTGGACGAAATGGGCGGAGGAAAACGGCGTAAATGCAGGATCGGGGGCGCTTAAATGAGTAATGAGTTTTTGTGGAATCAATTCTGCAGATTGGGCGAAATGATAGGCGACGGACTAGCAGACGAACCGGACGGCGCGTGGATAAGAAAAGAATATAGACAAATAGCAATAGCGCTAGGAGTGGCAAAGCCGTCAGACTTTAGAAAAACGCGCAAAAATCATAATAAACAAATAAACGATTTTATGACGGAACGCTTGAAAATTGCAGCGTGTAAAAAATGTGGAGGAAAACTAAAGCAGACACGCTCCGGTTCATTACGGGGAAAATGCGACAAATGCAATTTAATATATGTATTAGGGAAAACAAAACGAACACGAACGAAATAAAACGAAAATAACGAAAGTTAGCAAGTTACAAGCAAGTAAGAACACGAAAACGCGAAGCATTAAGAGGGGGCGAAAATGGGACGCCATAGAAACTTTAAGAAAAAAGACGTATTAGACGCAATCGACGGCAGCTACGGCATAGTTTCCACAGTAGCCGCAAAACTACATTGTAATTGGCACACGGCCGACGAATATATAAAGAAATGGCCGGAAACATTGCAGGCGCTTAGCGACGAAGAAGAAAGCAAGCTGGACTTCGTAGAGGGAAAAGCCATAAAAAAAATCAATGAGGGCGACGGCGCAATGATACGCTTTTATTTAGCGACAAAAGGCAAAAAGCGTGGGTTTACATACGACGAAAAGCTGGAGGCAGACGAAACCGCAGAGGACAAAGAATTGAACATCATTACTGACGACGCAGCAACCGGAGGCGGCGAAATTACCGAGGCGGACGAATGAATATAAAAACTAGTGAACTATTCGCGGCGGTATATAACGACGTATACAACGATATTTTACAGCATAAACACGAGCGCTACACATTCAACGGCGGACGCGCCAGCTGTAAGTCGTCGTTTATTTCACTAATGACAGTAATTTTAATTGTATTGCACCCGAACTATAACGCCGTAATCGTACGCAGATACAGCAAGAGCCTGCGCCGTTCCGTATTTAATCAAATTGTATGGGCTATAAATAAATTAGGATTGAGGCAGAAAAAAGGACAGAAAACCGGCTTTAAAATACCGAAATCAAAAACAATCGCGCTACCTATTACATACGTACGCGCAGACGGCACCGAGCAAATAATAGACTTTGTAGGCCTAGACGATCCGGAGAAACTGAAATCAATTAAAACCGAATACGGCTACACCGCTATTTTATGGGTGGAGGAAAAGACCGAAGTTGACCCGACAAACCTGCACAATTTAATTATTTCAGCATTACGCGGCGGCGATACGTTCTACACATTCGAGAGTTTCAACCCGCCAAGCGCTAAACGCCATTGGTGCAACACGGAATTAAAAGCGGAGGACAAACACCGGCGAATAGTATTTACAACGTACAAAGACATACCGCGCGCATGGCTTGGCGTAAATATCATACATGACATTATAACGACAAAGAAAAACAACAAACGCGCATACGAAAACATATACGAGGGAAAAGCAACCGGCACCGGCTTAAACATCTTTGAAAATATCCAGCTGCGCGAAATAAAAGACGACGAAATACAAAGCTGGGACGAAACCCTGCAAGGTATAGACTGGGGCTATTATCCGGATCCGTACGCATACGGCTCCATGCACTACGACGCGAAAACCGCAACGCTTTATATATGGGACGAATTATATTTATATAAGCACGGAAACGACGAGGCGTTCAAAAAGACGGCCGGACACATGGAGGCGCACGGCATGAGCATTTACGAGGACAGACAGACAGCCGACAGCGCAGAGCCGAAAAGCGTCGCAGACTTTCACAAATGGGGCGGCAATACACGCGGAGCAATCAAGGGAAAAGGCAGCCGCGACGCCGGTTTTAAATGGCTGCAAGGATTGCGCGCCATTGTAATAGACCCCGTACGCTGCCCGCATGCAGCCGACGAATTCACACTATACGAGCATGAAATAGACAAGCGCACCGGCGAAATTATGGAGGGTTACCCCGAGGGACAGCCCGACCACTATTTAGCGCTAACACGCTATGCAACCGAACGAACGTGGCGGCATGCAGGCGCATAAATGGCCGTAAAAAATGACTATAAGCACAGAGGAAAAAATAAACATGTTTGAGAAAATAAGGGGCTTTTTTATGAACATCTTAAACTATTTCCATACGTACAAGATTGAGGACTTGACCGGCGTAGAGACAAACATAACCAGCGAAATGTACCGAAAAATTACGCTATGGGCGGATATGATGAACAACCACGCACCGTGGAACGCAGAGGCGAAACCATGCGGAATATTGCCACAGATTGCTGGGCGATTAAATTATTTTGTAACGCGCGAAATAGGCCTCGACGTAGAAAACGAGGCAATAAAAAAGCCAATGAAACACCTTAACGCAAACATAGGCAAGGTCGTAGAATATATCACATTTACGGGCGCAGGATTGCTCCGCCCTATTTATGCGGCTAATAAATTGCAGTATGAAATTATCCCGCTGGGCAATTATCTGCCGACAAAATACGACTTTGACGGAACACTAACCGGCGCAATTATTCTTAAACAGATTATTACAACCAAAAAGGCTTTTATTTTATGCGAAATACACGACTTCGACGGAATCAGCCATAAAGTAACAAACAAACTATACGAAAACACAGACGGCAACCTGCGGCAGGTTCCGCTTACAGCATGCGAACAAACGGCAGAAATTACGCCGGAGTATACGTGGAATAATTGCGGCCGCCCTATGATTATTGAATACCGCAGCAGCGTAACAAATAAAATAGACGGTTCAAACGTACCGGTTGCGCTAATCAACGACGCCGTAGACCTAATCGAAAAAGCAGACCGACAGTTTGCGCGCATGGATTGGGAACAAGAGGCCGGCGAAAAGCGTATTTTTGCAGATCGCGACATGTTCACAAAACGCACCAGCAGGAACGGCGAAACCGACACCGTAGTTTTGAGTAAATCATTAAATAAACTTATTCAGAAAATCGACGGCGACGGCAGCGGCAACGGCGAGAAAATCCACGAATACAGCCCCGAACTTCGCACCACAGCGCAAAACGAATATTTACAGCAGGTATTTAGACGCATTGAATTAACATTGAACGTCGGCAAAGGAACCGTCAGCGACGCCGAAAGCGTACAGCAGACCGCCACACAGTACAGCGGAGGCAGACAAGAACTGTTCGCAATCGTAGATAAAATCGAGGACGAAATAGCCGCAAAGTATGAGGAAACCGCGCTTGTATTTGCATACATGGCCGCGGCGTATGGCATGCCGGACGCACCAGCAGACAACGCAAAGCCGGAGGAATTATACACAATAAAGTGGAATGACGACCAAACACGCAAAGACATACAGCTGGCAAAACAGACAGCGCTGCAGGAAATTAGCGCGGGCGTCTTGAACAAATGGGAATACCGCCGCGACTTTTTCGGCGAGGACGAAGCAGCAGCAAAAGCCAACGTGCCACCGGAACCAGCAGCAGCCAGCCCGTTTGATTTAATGTAATTTAGATAAGGTTTTAGACATGGGAAAAACAAAAAAAATAAATATCTGCGGTATTGAATACACAGTAAATTATATTGAGCCAAACAGCCGCGTTGATAATTTTATGGGGCGTTCAGACCCACAAAAGGCATTAATTACAATAAATAGCACAATGGCCGAGGACGTGCAGAAACAAACATTAATACATGAATGGCTGCACGCCGTTTTAATGAATTATTCATTAAATGAGAATGACAACGAAATATTAGTGCAAACCATTGCGTCTGAATTATTCAGGAACGGTTTTGAAATCATAAAATAAAGAGGTGTAAAACATGAGCAACAGAAACAAAAACAAACGCGTAGCCCGCCACATGACAGCGGAAGAAAAAAAAGCAGTAATCGCCGTAAAGCAGGCGGTCAACAATCAGCCATTACGCAAGCGCATTATTTACGCATTGCGCATTATTGGCGGCAGGTGGTAGTCTATGCTTTCGCCGCGCTATTTAGAGGGCTTAAGCGACGAAATAGTAGAAATCTACGCACAGCTTGAGGCCGATGTATTGCAGGATATGGCGCGCCGTATTGCACGATTGGGAAAAGTAACCGAGGCGACAAAATGGCAGGCGCAGCTTTTAGCAGAAACCGGAGCCTTAAAAAAGGACGTATCAAAGCTATTAAAAAAATATGATCCTGCAATACAAAAAGAAATAATCGCAATTTATAACGACGCATTAATTAAAAACGCCCGCGCGGATAATCGCATATTTACGGAGGCATTAGGTCACGGCGTAAGCGATATAAACGCGCAGGTTATGCTCGCAAGTATAAAAAAAACACATAGCGACTTATCACGCCTAACAATTACAACCGCATACACAACCGAGCAGCAGTTCGTGCAGCAGGCAAACGCGGCATATATGCAGGTAGTAACCGGCGCCTTTGATTATGACGCAGCAATGAAACAAGCCTGCAACAATTTAGCGCGCGACGGTATAACCGGCGTACAGTATCGCAACGGCCAGCCGGTACGCTTGAGCATTGAAAACGCCGTCCGTATGAATGTTATTACCGGCGTAAATCAGACGGCCTCCGCTATGACTATGAGCAACTGCGAGGAATTGGGCTGCGACCTCGTAGAAACAACGGCACACATAGGCGCCCGCCCTAGTCATGAGGATTGGCAGGGGCAAATATTTAGCATTAGTGGCAGCAATAAAAAATATAGGCCGTTCAGCGTTTGCGGATTGGGCGAAATAGACGGAATCTGCGGCATAAATTGCCGACATTCATACTACCCATATTTTGAGGGACTAGAAAAACACTACACGCAGTCAGACCTCGACGACATGGAAAACGTAACTGTTCAGTATAACGGCAAAACATACAGTCGATATGACGCGGAGGAAAAACTGCGCTATATGGAGCGCAACGTCCGCAAGTACAAGCGGCAGGCATTAACGCAGGAGGCGGCAGGCGTAGACAATACAGCCGCGCGCGTAAAAATCGGCGAATGGCAGGCAGCGGCGCGAGAGTTCACAAAGCAAACGGGAATAGAGCGCGACCACGCCCGCGAGTTTATCGGAACAAAAGACGGATAACAGCCGCGCGCATTATTTCCAAAAACACCGCAGGCAACGCCAGCGCCTACGCCAAAACCAACGCCAACACCAGCGGCCGCAGGATCCGCAGCGGTTGGAGGAATAGCAAAAACAACAGCCACAACGGTCAGTGAGGAAATAATAAAGAAAACCGAGAAAATGAAAGCGGCTTTAATTGATAACCCGATAAGCACAGCACGCAAGACAGCCGAGGCACAGAACATAGCAAGCCGCACAGTTTACGCACATAATGCGAAACTATCGGAAAATGATATAATTAAATATATCGCCGGAGCCGATAAAACAGGCGGCAGTTGTTCCAGCGCGGCCAATGTGTATATAGCAAACAAAGCCGGTTTTAATGTATTGGACTACCGCGGCGGCGAATCTATGGACTTATTCGCAAAAAAGAGTACATCTATAGAAATGGCAAAGTTTAGCGGCGTAGAATCATACATAACAAAAAATACAAATGATTTTACATCATTTAATAAATTAAAAATAAACATGCAGGTTGGCAAAGAATACAAGCTGGGCGTCGGAGGCCATGCGGCTATAGTAAGAAAACTAAAAAACGGTACTTACCAATATTTAGAATTACAAAGCGCAGGTGTAAACGGATTTAAAGACTTTGACAAATACACATTAAAATATAGGTTCGTCTGCCAAAAATCGCATACATTATACGGCATGCGGCGCGAAGTACCGGCGTATTTAATTGAGATTGAATCATTGGGACGCAGCAAAGAGTTTATAGAGTTAATGCAATATTTGAACACAGCGGCAGAGGCGCAGCTTATAGGTGCTGGAGGTTATGCAAAATGACATTTTATAAAAATAACAAATCGGACGTAATACGCTATGTAGATACAGCAGAAACGGAGGGACGTATTTTGTTTACATTCGACGGCACAAATATATTTAATTTTTGGACGGACTACCCCGACCGATTAACCGACAAGCAAATAGAAATATTTAAGCGCGAAAACCCAACGCTTGCAGCATTAAAATAAAACCAGCAGCCCCGCAGCAATGCAGGGCTTTTTTATTGCCGAAATTGCTAAAAAAAATGACTATAAGGGCATGAGAATAATAGACGACGAAACATACGCGCAAATCGTAGCGTTATTGGCGCAGGATCCAAAAGTGGCATTATTTCAAAAATTGCTACTATCACCCAAAACGGAACCGGTAGAAAATAAGCCGGACGAAATCACAGTAAAAAGCGAGGTTAAAAAATGAGTTATGAACGAGTAACGCCAAGAGCGCGACAAGGTACAACGGGAATCTGCGAAGAAATGGACGTAACAGCAGGCAACGGTGTGTGGATTGCACCGCCCGACCGAGTAGCGGCCGTAACAATCGCAGTACACATTCCAGCAGGCAAAACCGCACAATTTACAATCGAAACAAGCTGCAACCGCACCGAAACAATCGGCGAGGACGGCACGGGCGGTTTTTGGGACAACGTATACGGCGATAATGTAATTTTGACAGAAAATACAACGGTAATGCTGGCGAACGCGGTAACCGGCATACGCGTAAATTGTATTGCGACAAATGACCATATAAACGTTTGTTTTGTAGGATAATGGAGGCGCAGACATGAGCAGATACGACGGGTTGATTATCCCACGCAGCTATAGCGAATATATAAACAAAACAGACGCGGCCACTTTACAGCAGGCGCTGCAATTACCCGGCGTATTATCCGGAGCCGTAGCCGCCGGTGATAATAAGGCGGTAAAAAGCAGCGCGGTAAATAATGCTTTAGCGAATTATGTAAGTAAAAGTTTCTGCGATTGTATTGTATTCAATTCAAGTTATACACAAAAACAAGTATTCTATGAATTAAAGGATCATGGTGTATTAATAACAGACGACAACGAAGCTCTTGCTTATGTAATAGGTAATTTAAATGGAACTCCATTTAATAATATTTATCAAAAAAATGGGACAAGGTACTTTAGACAAGATAATACTATTATTGGTGGTGTTACTTGGAATAGTGACGATGTTATTAATAGCGAAATAAGAATTCTATATGTCAAAGATATTGTATAAATACAAAATCTACTAATTCGCTAAAGACCTATGAAGGACGCAGAAGAAGTGATGAACAACTTTTCTGTAAGTGATTTTGACGAAAGACCACAGATAGAAAACGGAATTTCTTGATAACGAACTAATACACAAAAGAAACATTTATCGAGCTATAAGCCCTGCAGAAATTGCGGGGCTTTTTTATTTATTACCACCCGCAACCTGCCAAAAAAATGACTATAACAGCAGGAGCATAAAACACCATGACAAGCGAAAACAAAACAAATTACGCGCTAATATTTACTATCCTCGTAACATTGGCCGGCTGGAGCGTAACGTTCGGCGTATGCCAGCAGAAAATAGAAACCAACGGCCGCGACATTCAGCGCATAGAAAAACAGCACGAAAGCGACGTGGCGAAATTAAGAACACGGCAGGACAGCACAGACAGATTGCTGCAATCCATAAATACACAGCTAGTAGAATTAAATACCAAAATGAGCCTTTTATTAAACGGTAAATTAGACGGGGCAAAATAATAAATGCAGATTATACACGACTTTTTAACAATCAACGAATACAGCCGCCCTGCGCGAAAAATCCGCGAATTATTGGGAATTGTAATACATTGGACGGCAAACCCCGCAGCGAACGCAAAGCAAAACCGCGACTTTTTCGAGAGTAAAAAAACGGGAATGGGCGGTTACGGTTCAGCGCATTACATCATAGACCAAAACGGCATTATTATAGCAGCCGTTCCGGAGGACGAGGTCGCCTACCATTGCGGCAGCAGCGACAAAGACCCAGCAAGCGGCAAGGTTTACACCGACGAGGCGCGCCGGAGGTTTGGCAGATATGCCAGCGAAAGCAGCAGCCCGAACCTTTGCACAATCGGCGTTGAATTATGCCCGAAAGACACGGTCGGCAATTTTACAAACGCGACAATAAACGCGGCTGTTGAACTATGCGCCGATATATGCCTGCGCTACGAACTGCCAGCGCAGGCAATTACCACACATCACGACGTCGTAGGCTGGAAAGACTGTCCGAAACTATGGACGGAAAAACCGCAGCTATTAACAGCGTTTAAATTTTCAGTAAAGAGGTTGACGATATGGAAGAAAGTACAACGAACGAAAACGAAAAAAAAGGAATTAAAGCAAAAGGCGTGAGCCTTTGGGGACAGATTGCGGCCGCCGTATGGATTGGAGGCTGGAACGCCGCACAGTTTGCGCGCGACATTTTCAAAGGCCAGCACGTAAGCGTAACCGAAATTATTTTAAGCGGCCTAGCAATCGCGGCATGTTTTACGCCGGTATATTTTAATTTAATCATGGATAAAGTAAAGGAAATAAAGCTGGGGGCTTAAATGCTAAAAACTATTATTTTATTTATCGTATGCGTTTTAATGGGTATTTTTGCAGTATGCGCTTTTATCATGGCGCAGGCAGAAAAAAAAGAACGCTATAAAATCCAAAAACAATTAGACGAGGTTTACGAACATGAGGAACACGCGGCCGAAATTATCAGCAACGCAAACAAAACGAAAGCAGACGCACGCACGGGCAAGCATAGCACTGATATTAAGTATATGGCTGACAAGCTGCACGACTACGCCAAAAAATAACCCAGCGCCGAAAATCCTGCCGCCGGATCCGTACAACGCCGCGGGCGAATCAGTGATTAAATATGTTTCAACTGGTGAAACGGTAACAGCGCAGGAGGACGGCGTTTTATTGCCGTATTGGTATTTCGAGAAAATCTTCGACTATATCGTAGACACGCAAGCCGCGCAGGAAATCGCAGCAGGTAACAAAACAACGCCGGAAAAATGACTATAAGGACAGAAACAAATTAAACGGAGGTTTCAAAAATGAAAAAATGGGGAATTATTGGCGCATTGGCATTTTTTGCAGCGGTAGCCGTAGGCTTTTTCTGTAAGTTCGATGCGGCCGTAGTTATCGAAATCGGCGTGGCAGCGTTCGGGTTTACCGCTATTGTATCTAGCGCCGTAAGCTATGCAAAGAAAAACAATATTAAAACATGGGCGACCGTTTTAATTATTGTTTTTGCAGCTATTGGCGGCGTACTGTGCTGTATTGGCGGATTGAATCAGAACATTTTTGCAGAAATCAGCGGCGCAGCTTTGGCACTGTTGGCCGTTATTTTTGGCACGATTTACGCACATAAAGCCAAATAAAAACACAATTAAAAACATTATGCGGCGGGTTTCCATACGCACCTCGGAGGCCTGCCGCTTTTTTTATTTAACACGCAAAAACCTAGTAAAAAAATGACTATAAAGACGAACCACCATACACGGGCGGCGGCGCAGCGCAGCGCGTAAAACAAGCGCAATTTTATTTTTAACCATTGCCGCGGCGACGGCGTAAAACTAACGCGTAGAGGGGACAAAATGAAAAGAGAAGAACTCACAGCAGCAGGCTTGACCGACGAACAAATCGACAAGGTCATGAAATTGAACGGCGACGACATCAACCGCGAAAAAGCAAAATATAGCGATTATGACGACGTAAAAAAGCAGCTTGAAAAAGCCAACGCCACTATTGAGGGCTGGAAAGACTACGACGCAATCAAAGCCGACGTGGCCAAATACCAGCAGGAGGCAGAAAACGCCAAAAAAGAGGCAGCCGCAAAAGTACAGCAGCTGGAGGACAGAGCAAAAGTTAAAGATTTTACAAGCGGTAAAAAGTTTGTAAATGAACTAACACGCGACGCAATCAACGCGCAGCTTTACGACGCAATGAACGACGCCGCAAACAAGGGCAAATCATTAGACGATTTACTCAAGGCACTGACCGACGGAAAAACGGACATTTTCAAAAACGACAATGCACCAACACCGCCGACAGTTACACAAATGGCAGCAGCCGGAGCGCAGCCAGCAGCACCCGCAGCAGCAGGAGCCGCAGCAGCACCAAAGGCAAGCTGGAACAGATTTAAAGGCTAATAAAAGGAGATTTTAAAATTATGCCAAATGTAATTAACTATGCAGAACAGTGGTCTGACGAACTTTTACAGATCATTGACGACGGGGCTTATTCTAGCCCATTCTTGACACCTAACGACCGCGTAAAATGGCTCGGCGCTAAAACATTCCATTTTACAAAAATGGACGTATCGGGCTTTAAACCACATTCACGCGACGGCGGATACAACCGCGGTTCTATCGTGCAGGAAGATAAAGAATTTACACTTGAACACGATCGCGACATTGAGTTCTTCGTAGACGTAGCAGACGTAGACGAATCAAAGCAGACAGCGAACCTGCAGAACGTGTCACGCGTATTTACACAGAAACACAGTGCACCGGAAACAGACGCCCGTTTTTTTGAGCGCGTAGCAAAGGCAGCAATCGCAGACGGCTATTACGAAACAATGACCGGATTTACAGCTGCCAACACATACGGCCGTTTGGTAAAAATGTTCCAGCGCAAAGAGCTTAAAAAATATCGCGCAATGGGCGGATTGATTGCTTATGTATCGGGCGAGATTATGGACTACTTGGAATCAAGTACAGAAATCACAAAGACCCTTGATATTAAGACACAGTCAATCAATGAAAAACAGGGAATTGAAACACGTATCACAACAATCAACGGCGTAACAATCATCGAGGTTGTAGACGATACACGCTTTAATACATCGTTCGACTACAGCGACGGCTTTGTGGGTAACGGTTCAAAAATTAATGTTTGTATCGCACATCCTAGCATGGTAAAGACTGTAAACAAAATTTCATCAATCAAGTTTTGGGCTAACGGCACACACACAGAGGGTGACGGCGACCTTTACCAGCGCCGCGAATATTGGGATACATTCGTTTTCCCTAACGGCCTCGACGGCAAGTGCGACGCCGTATACGTAAACATTGAATCAAACGAGCCAAGTGTACGAAACTACCCTACAAAGACTTACAATGTTAACGGACAGAAACTCGACGCAAGCGGCACAAAAGCTGAAATTGCGGCAGGTTCAGACGTTGACTATGTAATCAAGGGAACCGGAGCGGCCGCAGCAGTAGCACCAGCAGCAGCTACAGCCGTTTACGGTTCGGACACAGTAAAGAACAACTTTATCTTTATGGTGGAAATTGCTGACGACGTAACACACTACGGACACGGCGAATCAAAGGTTGAAAGCGGAATGACAGCAATTCCAGCCGGCGACATTAAGGTTGTAGACGGCACACGCTACCTTATCGTAGCAAAAGGTCTTACAGCCGATAAGGCAATTTACGGCGGCGCATATATGAGCGTAGGAACCGGAGCAGCCGCAGTTTCTAAATCATTTAAAATTGACGCTAGCGCTTTAGTATTGGCATAAATAAGGACGGCGGAACATGGCACAATTTGACAATGTAACATACGAACATTATAGCGGGGCTTTAGGCCGCGCAATCGTACCGGACGCCGCCACATTTAACCAATACAAGCTGGAAAACGTTCTTTATATTGAATCGCTATTAAACGACGGTTTAATTAAAGAACGTAAAGCCGGAGGAATAGACGACGCTGTATGTATGATGATTGAAGAATCATACAACGCCGCACAGATTGAAAGCGGTAGTGCAGGCGCCGCCATTACGTCGGAATCTATCGGCGGTTATTCCTATTCTAAGAGTAGCAAGGCCGCCGACATTCAGACGGAGAAAAACGCAAAGAGCACAGCCGAAAAAAAATATAAATGGCTTTCGCTATATTGCGACGTTCTAAGCGGGGTGCGCTGATGAATAATTTAATGATACATTCCTGCACCTACGAGGCACCGGCAACCAGCGACCGCGACGGCAACAAGACTTACGGGGCGCCGGTAGAATTGCAGCGCGTACGCGTAGTTATGGAATTGGCAACCGTACGCAATAACGAGGGCGAGGCAAAAAACGACGTAGGCACATTGTACTATACGCCGTTTATTTCCAGCCCGCAAATTATACCGGAGGAATTGGCGCGCGTAACATGGAACGGACACGCGTACACAATACGCAAGGTTTACCCATGCTACACAATGAACGGCGACGCCGTACACCATTACGAGGCGGCTTTAGTATGAGCGAATTAAAGTTTGATACAACCATTGTATTAAACGAAAACAGCATTAAAACGGATTTAAGCGGAAAAATTAAGCAGGTGCAGGCGCCGCTTGATAGCCTAATTTTACAAGATAGTAATTATTTCTGCCCGATTAAAACCGGCACGCTGCAAAAATCCGCAATCATCAATAGCCGCATAGGTTCAGGCGAATTGGTGTGGCGTACACCATACGCCCGCCGGTTATATTACGAATACGAGCGGCCAACGCACCAAGCGAACCCGAACGCATGCGCGAAATGGTTTGAGGCAGCAAAAGCGCGGTGGCTTGAAAAATGGGTAAGGTTTGTAAATGAACGTATTAAACGTAGCTAACATCGTAAATGATTGGATTGAAAAAAAATTAAATCTACCGTTTACGATTTATAACGACGTAATACCGGACACCAGCGACAACGCAGCCTGCCTGCGATATGATCCGGCACCGGCAGCCGAACGGCGCTACACCGACGGCACGCGTTTATTAAAATGGAATCTTACGTATTACGTACGCAACAAGAACCGGACAAAAGCCCGCGAGTATGCGGACGAAATCACGGCAAAGCTGGACGGCGTAGAAATTACGGACGAAACCAGCGGCGTCTGTATTCAGATTGAGGCGGCAACACTGCCCCAATTTATCAGTATGGACGAGAAAAACAACACAATTTACAGCGCGGCCATAGTATGCACATACCTTGAACCGCGCGAAAGTATGGAGGCTTAAAACATGGGACTTATTCACAAGACAAAATTTGTACCATTTATTGACGTAGCAGCCAGCGGCACACCAAGCTGGAAACAGATTAAAAAGTCTACTACATTTTCGCTGGCATTTAACCCACAGACTAAAACCTTTGATTTTATATCTAGCGAAAATCCGGAAGAAGAAGTAGACAGCTACCAGCCGGCGCTTTCTCAATCATTAACTATGTTTGATGATGAGGAAGATTTTAAAACAATTTTTGATATGTGTTTTAATTTGCCAACCGGAGGCGACGCACATAAAAATGTATTGTTGGTATTCTATGCTAGTAAATACACAACAAGCGTCGAAACACCAGTAACATATTATAAAGCGTGGCTGGTTGACAGCGTAGTAAAACTGGGAACATTGGACAGCGTAAACCAAAGCATTGACTTTGACCTTGCGCTGAACAATCACGACACCGGCGCCGTAACAGTAGCCGAGGGTGTACCAACATGGGTGGCCGGAACATGGGACGGCGACACATTCACACCAGCAGCGTAAAAAAATGATTGACCTTAAAAAGGCAAAACTCCCGCAGGCAGTAAAGGTCGGCGGGCGTTTTTTTGCTATTCATACAGATTTTAAATATATCCTCCGCTTCCGCGAATTACTAAGCGATAAAAACGCGCCATTTACGGCGTTTGACTTTATGTATAAGAATGAAATTCCGGCCGGACGCTTGGAGGGAAAAAACGCAATATATAACTTTATGAACCCGCTGCGAGAATTACCACGCAGCACGGGCGATGAATCCGGCGACATTGTATTAGACTATGATATAGACGCGCCATATATTTACGCCGCATTTTTGGAACAATACGGCATAGACTTAATAGACACGCGCCTGCATTGGTACAAGTTTTTAGCGCTATTGTACGCGCTGCACGACACGGAACTAAACCGCATTATAGCGGCGCGGCTATGGAAACCGAACGGAAAAAACAGCGAATATGAGAAACACCAGCAAAAACAATATGAGGCTTGGCGGCTACCGCAACCGGAGGACAACGAACCGGACGAGGCTTTAGACGATTTTTTAGCACAATTAAAGGGGTAAACAATGGCAGACGGCGAAGTAAAAATAGACACCAAATTAGACAACAGCGGGCTAGATAAAGGCCTCAAGGACATGAAAAACAAGCTGGACGAAGCCGGCAAGACAATAGACGCAGGAGCAAAAAAAGGAAAAGGCTTTGCAAATAATCTTAAAGCAATAAGCACCGGAGCCGTAGCAGCAGCCGGAACTGTAGCAGGCGTAACCATAGCAGTAAAAAAAACGGTTGACGCATTGAACGACTGCGCCGCAGCGTATCGCGTACAGCAAAACGCCGAGGAGGCGCTGCAGACAGCGGCCAAAAACAACCCATATCTGAACGATGAAAGCGTTTATAATTTGCGCAATTTTGCCAGCGAATTACAGAGCCTTTCAGAAATCGGCGACGAAGTAAGCCTGCAAGTAATGAGCCAGCTGGCAGCAACCGGCCGCAACGAAGAGCAAATAATGTCAATTATGAGCGCCGCCGCCGACATGGCAGCGGTTACAGGTAACAGTATACAAAATGTTGCTTTGCAACTAAATAAAACATATAGTGGGCTTGCCGGAGAGTTAGGAGAAGCCAACGGGGCTATAAGAGCGCTTACCAAAGAAGAACTCGAAAACGGCCGCGCTATAGAATTAGTAGCCAAACAATACAAAGGCGTCGCAGCCGCAACCGCAGACGTAGAGGTGCAGCTTTCTAATGCTTGGGGCGACTTTAAAGAAAATATCGGCCGAGGTTGGCAGAATGTAACCCAGCCCGTAAAGCAGTTTTTTCTTGACGTATTAAACAATATAAACGAGGCGACGGCCAAAACCAACGCAATAAAGGACGCGAGCGGAAAACGCAACGACGGAACCGCAACAGCGGCAGACACAAAAATATTACTAACCGACGCGCAAAAGCAAGTTGAAAATACACAAAAAGAAATTAACAGCACAATTGAACTATTAAACGACGAAGAAAAACTCGCTGAAAAAATCAGAGAGGCACGCGGTTATCTTTCAAAAGCAACATTTCAAAAAGCATTGACAGATTTAAAAAAAAGATATGAGAAAGAAATACAGACAGTAAACCAGCTTACCGATGAATACAACGCATTAAGCGAATCAGAAAAAAAAGCCGCAGACGCAGCAGCAGCACAAGCAACAGCAGAGGAACGCGCGGCAGCAGCACGCAAAAGGGACGAAGCCGCAACAGAATGGATTAACGCCAATACAAAAGCATTGCAGGAACAAATAAAGGTCATGCAATTAAAGGCGTCGGTTGAGGGCGAAAACGTAAACGCCGGCGAAATGTACAACGCCTACTTGCAGTCATACATAGATTTAATCACAAAATCAAACGGCCTGGTAACAGAAAGCAACCAAGCCGCAAAAAATAGGCTTGCTACATTGCAGGAATGGGCAAAAAAAGCCGCAGACGCAGCAACCGAAGAAGAAAGGCTGGAAGCAGCACGAAAAGCGCAGGCAGAGGCAGAAAAGCTGCTGGAAGAAATCAAAGGACCAACGGGCAATACATACATTGACGAATACAAAAAACGTAATGACGAATTGGCAAAGCTGTCCGAGGATCTAAAAAATAACGAAGTATTAGACGAACAGCAGAAAACCGACGCCATGCTGGCAATAGATGAGGCTTACGCGCAGAATAAAAAAAATCTATGGGCGAACATTGCCGCAGATATAAACGGCTACACCGAACAAACCGCCGACATAGCGCAAAAGTTCGGCGATTTAATGCTTAAAAACGTACAGACAGAAACCGACCTCGAATTAGCAACGCTTGAGGAAAAGTACGAAAAAGGCGAAGTTAGCGAATCGGAATACTACGAAAAACAAAAGGAAATCAAGCGCAAGGCAGCGCAGGAAGAATACAAAATACAAATGTTCCAATGGACGGCCTCAATATTAGCCGCTACCGCCAATATAGCAGAGGGCGTCAGCAAAGCCATAGCGCAAGGCGGAGCACCCGGCGGCCTTATTACGGGCGCATTAGTTGGAGCAGCCGGAGCCGTACAGATTGCGTCTATTATTGCTAGTAAACCGGTACCGCCACAATTTTACGCCGGCGGTATTATCGGAGGCGCAAACGGCGCAACCTATGGCAGCGACAATACATACATACACGCCCGCACCGGCGAAATGGTATTAAATGCACACCAGCAGCGCAGCCTTTGGGACATGATAAACGGACAAGACAGCAGGCAGCAGGCCGGCCTTAATTTGACCGTAAACAATACGCAGGCCAACCGCGTAGACGCAGACGTCCGCGAACAAGACGGCGAAGTATTTATAGACATATTGGACAAGCATATAAATAAAGGCTTTACCGACGGAACATACGACGCAGGTTTAGCCGCAATGAACACACGACAAGAGGGGGTTAGAATATTATGAGCGTAGCGTGGGACACAACAAACCTGCCATTAAATAAATTATATGGCGCACAATTAGGCTATGAGGATAACGCAATTAAAACACAATTTGACAGCGGCCGAGTTATTGCCATGCAGAAGAACAGCAAAAACAAAAGAAAATACGCCGTTTCGTATGCAGCTACGAGAGCGCAGAAAACCATATTTTTTAATTGGTATGAAAACATCCTCGGAGGCAACGCCGGAACATTTACGGCGCCCAGCCTACGCGGCGACGGCAGTACACAAGAATATATGTTTGTAGGAACACCGACCGCGCCGGAGCATGGCGGCGCAATCGTAGAAATAAACATGCAGTGGGTAGAGGTTTAGACCATGACACAAAACGAAGTATTTAACGCGCTACACCGCGGCGGCGCTTTTTCATTGCCATATTTAATTAAAATGTATCACCCTACTTACGGGACGCTTTATTTTGTAAATAACAATGAGGACGTAATATACAACGGAAACACATACCACGCCAGCAATTTTAAATACACACGCCCGCAGACAATCGGCGGAGTATTAAAAAACGGTATTCTTGAAATCACGGCAATAGATAACGAAGTAATAGACATTATCGAGAAATCAGACGAACTGTTTGAGGTAACGGCGGTCGGAGTATTGGACAAAGCCGGCAGCATTACGGCGATTAAAACATTTAAACATCAATACGGCACAGCGGTCATCGACGAACAGATGAAAGTAGTTATTTCATTTACAAACGACGACCGGTTGGAAATGACATTCCCGCCGTATGTTTTCGACGCAGACAACAACCGCGGCAACGCCTAAAAAATGACTATAAGAGCATGAGTATAGAATTAAATGATTTAATCGGGACACCATACAAAGACCACGGCCGCGACGCCAGCGGCTACGACTGCTACGGTTTAGCTATTGAGGTTTCGCGGCGCTATGGCTACAAACTAAACGACGTAATATACGAGGACCATAGTTTAGCATTGAGCGCCGAAAACGTACCGACATTAAACGTTACGCCCATAGACGCACCACGCGAGGGCGCAATTATAGAAATGGAATACGGCGAAGAGATACACGTGGGCGTCTGTATTAACGACCGCGAGTTCATCCACATGACACGGCTGGGCTGCCGTATAAACCAAATCGGGATTTATAAAATAAGGGGCATATATGGCATTAATACACGTATTTGACGGAATCAATAAACATACTTCTTACACATTCAACGGGAAATTAAAAGATCATATAAAAAATGTAGATTGGGAAAACAGCGTAATCTTAAAAGGCGGCTACCGCATAGACGAAAACTACGAAGTACAGCCGGACGACGTTTTATACATTCGTAAAGTACCAGCGGCAGCAGTATCAGATACTACTTTGGCATGGAAAGCGGTCGGCGCAGCAGTAACAGCTATTGCAGGCGCAGGCGTCGCTGTTGGCGTAAGTATATACAATAATAAAGAAGCAATGGCCGCAATGGAGGACGCACAAAAAGCCAGCAAAGCCGCAGCAGAAACGTCCGGAAAATTGCCGTTTGTTAAAGGCGCACGAAACCAAGCCGCAACCGGCCGCTCATTCCCGTACGCTATCGGTGAATCACTAATGACACCGTATAGACTTTGCCCGCCACATTACACCATTGCAGGGACAACCGGCGACGAACAATACTACAATGTAGTTTTAGAAGTAGCCTATAATAATATTTTGGTTAAAAAAATCAAAATGGGCGAAACAATTATTAAAGACTTCTCCGGAGTATCAGCCCCACAAAACGGACAATATGCCTTTGACGCCGGCGTATATTATGACGCGCGCAGTTTAATAGAAATCAGACAGACCGGCGCGTTTACGGATCCGGAGTTTAACAAAAAAGTGGTATTAACAGAATTAAGCGAAGAAATACCACACGAACACGCCAGCGGCGACCCAACAGAAAACGAACGTATAGAAAAAGAGTGGAAAGCAGGCGTCGTGCAGGAATTGGCAAGCCATGCGCAGGCCGTAGAATTGATAGCATTATTTGACGGTTTACAGCAGTACGACGACGGCTGGAAATCACAAACAATTACATTAAAGCCGCAATGGGCAAACGTTTCAAACCCTAGTGAATCAGATTGGCACGATTTTACAAACGGATTTAATCAAAACGGATCATATAATAACACATTCACATATAACACAAAAAAACAAATGCGCTATGTAGCACGCCAAGAGTTTACGGCAGCGCAGGCTTTCAATAAAAATATGAAAGTACGCGTTATTAGAACAACGCCAAAAGCCGACAGCAGCGCAAAAGATAGCGTATATTTATTGGCAGTACAGACATATTGTTACGACGCAAAAAAAAGCAGCAGCAGCCAGCTTGTAGCGGCCGACGTATTGGAGCCAACCGAGCGCGACAAATGCTGCCGTATTGGCGTACGCGTAGCCGCTAACGTAAATGCTACGGGGCTATTGGACGCTATCAGCGTTATAGAATCCGGCTGCGCCCGAACATGGAACGGCACAGCATGGAGCAGCGCAAAAACACCAACGCGCAACCTTGCCGCTTGGGTATTGGAGTTAATGACAAGCCCGCACCATAGGCCAAGTAAATACGACGACGCAGAATTAGACCTCGCAAGTTTTGGCGCATGGTATACGTATTGCCAGCAGCAGGGATTTAACGCCGACGGCGTAATAACAAAAAACGCAAAGAAAAAGCAGACAATAGAAACATTATGCAAAAACGGAAACGCAGCGTTAGTTTATAACAGCATGACCGGAAAAATTGAGGTTGCAATAGACAACGGGCGCGACTATTCAATAGCATTATTAAATAGCGAAAATATTATAAGTATCTCAACAACAAAGGAATTTAAAAGAAAAATAACCGGCAAAAAAGTAACATACATAAACGCGGCCGCAGGTTATGACGCCGACAGCGTTATTTTTATGCGCGACGGCGAGGCATACGACCCAGCAACCGACACTTTGACAGAGACGGCGCTGGAGTATGTAACAGACTACACACACGCGTTTAAATATGTATGGCGACAAATGGCGGAGGAAATCGCACAGCCTAAAATATACATGGTAAAAGCCGGTCTTGAATCCGCATATTATCCGATTTACAGCCGCGTAGAATTGCAGCATAAAAGCCTTAAAATTGGTATTGCGCACGGCGTTATCAAAGCGTGTATATGGTACGGCGGACTGTTGCGAGAAATCCACCTGGACGGCGCCGTAACATTCCCAGCAACCGGAGCCTGCGGCGTAATTATAAATTGCGTAAGCGACAGCGGCCGTGGCCTATTGGCTTTGAAAGTGAGCGGAACCGGAAAAACAAATATTTTGCACGTAGAAACAACCCTGCGAAATAATGCGGCATTGATACCAACCGCCGGCAACGCTTTAAGTTTTGGGAAATTGGACATTAACGGCGAGTTTACAACCGTAACGTCTACCTGCAAAATCACAAACGCAGAGGAAAGCGACAACGGCTACACATTGACCTTGGTCGACTATAACCCCGCATTATATCAGTATGGAGCATTGCCGGAATATCGAAGCAATTTAACAAGCGTACCAAACGGAAAAACGCAGACCGTAGAGGAGCAGCGCGACTACATAACGAAGGGCGAATCCGAGGCAAACGCAGCCGGAGCAGCGCAGGTTGTAAGCGACGAAATAACAAAAGGGACACGCTTTACGAATATTTATAAAATACGGCCGGTAGACATGAGCCTCGAGGACGTAATAAAAAAAATGGACGACGACGCACGCAACGCGTCCGCTAGTATCAGCATGAGCGCCGACGAAATCCTGCTGCAGGTTCAGAGCCTAGACGAGCAGCAGCGCGCTTTTATTGCAATTACTAAAGATCAGATTTTAGCGCAGGTTGACGACATGGCGCAGGAATTAACCGGTTTAATTGATATACAAGCCGGAGCCGTAACGGCATTAGTAGAGGGCGGCGGCGCACAAGGGCAGATGTCGCTATCTTTGGAACTGCCCGTGATGATAGACGCAACCACCCGCGCGAAGTTCGTACAGGCGGCAAGCGAGGGGGAAGTTTCGGCAGTATATGCAACGCTGGCGGGAACGAGCGGCGAAAATGTCAAATACGCGATTAAGGGCAACGCCAGCAATGCGGCGGTAAAAGCCTTATGGGATAAAGCGGTAGCCGCCGCATTGATAGCAAGTCAAATTGATTTGACCGCTACACAGATAAACATAGCGGCTGAACACGTCGTTATCGCGGGAAGCACGAACCACGGGCAGACAATCATAGAGGGCGGAAAAATCCGAGCCGCACTGATTGAGGTTGAGGACTTGCTAGCAAAAAATGTCGAACTCAAAAACGGCGGAAGCCTAAGGAGTAACAACTTCGACGGCACTATAAACAATAACGGGCAGATAACGGCAGACGGCACAAACGGCTGGGCGGTAGACAATGCGGGTAAGGTAATTTTCAACAACGCAAAAATAAGAGGAGAGATAAACGCCACAACAGGAACTTTAGACAATGTAACAGTAAACGGATTTTACACGAGTAATAACACACCGTTTCAGCCAATGGCAATGATAAATATTGGATATAATAACGGCACATTACAATTAACGAACAATAAAAATATAAAATCAGTAACGAGAAATGAAACTGGTGTTTTTACATTATCTTTGAAAAAAGGTGTATGGCTTAAAACTCATTCATACAATGGTTATGATTACATAGATGTTTTTGCTATTGGAAATGCCGCAGATACATTTGACGCAGGTTTTAAGAATATGCTTTTAATGACCCCGAACTGGTTAAGAAATTATGTAAACGGCAGACTTACACAAAATAACGGCTACGCTTATGTTGATTATGTAATTCTTTATTTTACGGATAATAACTCTGACCAACTGATAGACCCAAAATCAGCACAATGCTTTATTTTCGGAACTGAATCTGATTAGTATTGTATTTTCATAATACCAAATGCTTTAAAGCGCGAATCATCAACGGCATAGTAACGACGAGTAACGCCGTTGATGTCGCCTTTTTCCGTACTATCAATAAAATAAATATTTCCATTTTCCACGCAATCAAAAATAGCAATATGCGACACCGCCGAAGAATTAGCTTCACCCATAAAAATTAAATCCCCCTGCCGCATTTTATCCAGCGTAACAGGCGAGGAAGCGTTTTTATACATATACGCCGCCGTCATATCCGAAACAAGCAAGGAATATCTTGTGTCAACCATTGCATATTTATAGCACATTATCACAAGCCCCGAACAATCAATAGAGATTGCGGAGCGCACAGGAGATTGTCCGCCCAATCCATAAACCGTTTCTGAATCTTTATACAATTCAGAAAAGCGAAATGCCCGCGCCGCTATTTCCGCAGGGCAGTCAATAACGGTGAAATTATCAGAACTATTATCATTAAAAGTACAGGAAGAAAACAGAGCAAAAAGGAACGCCAGCAATAAAAATCTATTTTTCATACGCTACACCACCCGCGCTAATTGTAGATGAAGTTTGCTCACGAATCGAAACACCAAGCGAGATATAAGGGCGCAAATTGTACGCCATAGTATCACGAATATTCGTGCTGTATTGTATTTTCGTATCAGACGAAGAAACCAGCGTGAGCGGATAGAACGAGGCAGCACAGCCGGCAGCAGCTAAGAAATATTTATAACGGATTTTTGCGTAAATATCCGCCGTAACGCCTACCCCGAAAAGCGAATCGAGCGCGGCGCGGCTGCTATAAATATCTTCTATAGCGACGTATTCAGAATTAACAAAAAGCATAGACACAGCAGGGGCAGCACAAATTGAAAAATATTTGTTTACATTCAGCGCATAAACCCCGCCAAAATCATAGAACATATTAAAATTAACTTCGGTATTATCCAGCGCCACAGTTTCGCCGCCGGCTGTACGATTTACGCCGAAAACGCCCATAAATCCAGCGCGGAAATATAACCCGAACGGGCAGGAATTAAAGAACATGTCAAAGCCGAGAAAACCGCCTGCAGCCTTAAACGCGGCGCGATAATCGCCGTCAAAGTCATAGTAATTATAATTTATATATTTTTGGTATGAGGCGGTGCCGGCAAAAACCTTACTGTAATTATAAAAACCGCCGGCCAATACATCTAATTGAGTATCGTGAGCAAAAGCCCCAAAACAAGACAATAAAAAAATGATAGATAAAAATATTTTTTTCATAAAACGCACCTTATTAAAAATATAACTCCAATTATAAAAAAATACAACTCCTTATAAAAAAATACAAATTGCCCGATAAAAAAACTATGAGAGAAAAACTTATAAATCTATCGTTTATTGTCGCGGCGATTTTAATAATTTGCCATGTAGCGCAATTTATAGACAGCGGGGTTAAAATTGAGACATTACTACGTATAACACTATGCGCGACGTATATTCCAGCCGGTTTGATATGGAGGGAAAAAAGCCTGCCGGTAATATTCCCGATTTTTGCGTATGCTATTTTAATTTTTAATGGCTACAATAATTACACTTCATTTTTTATTATTATATTTTCAATTCAATTAAATAAAAAATGGGAATATCAATATTTAATATTTTATTTAATCGACGTAACAATAGCGCTAGTATTACATCATTTAGGCGCAACGCATGCAATAATACATATATTAAATTGCGTATTTATTTACGCATGCTATAAAATACTTTTTTCATTAAAACCAAAAACAAAATTAAACCTAGAACCGGACGAGGCGCAAATATTGGCCGAGTGGGCGCAGGTAAAAGAATTAAAAGCCGTTCGCAGCTTTTCACATAATACCGTATACGACAAATTACGCGCCGCCCGATTGCGTAACGATTGCACCAGCAACGACGAATTATTAAAAAAATATATTGAGGAATACGCCAACCAATACGCCGCTGGTAGTAAATAGTATTACATTGGGAGGCATAGCCGGAGGCAGCAGGCCGTTCTTTAAAGTATGAACGGAAGAAAAACGCCGGCCGTGGCATACATTACGCGGCTAATCAAGACAACCGGCAAGCCGGATTTATTGCGGATCCTGCAGGAATCACCACTAAAAACGCAGGATATAAACCTTATATTAGACTATGCGGACGGCAGCAGCTACAAAGAATTAGCGGCAAAATACAACAAAAGCCCGCAAAGAATCAACCAATGGAAAAGGAACGCTTACGAACAATTACACTTTTATTTAGTAAAAAAATTGTAATCCGCAAAAAACGAACCATAACGACCAAAAACGAAAATAACGAAATTGACACTATTGCAATATTAAGATGTATAAAAAAGTATACACCAAAGCAAGAAAAACTCACGTTTTCGTGAGGTTTTACGCCCATTTTTCTAATTTTCGTAATATTTCGTTTTTTTTCGTTTCATTTCCTTTTCTTTCGTAATTTTCGTCATGCTGAATAGAATAGAAATGAAATGAATAGAAATGAATTGAAAAGAATATATAGCGCATAAAATGCGCACGCGCCCCAGCTACGCGGATATTTCTTTAGCGTATGCGTACATATAGCGATAGACTATATCCTGCACAACCTGCGGCATAGTTTCGCCCAATCCGGAGCCGACAAAATCGTCCAGCAGCCGCACGGGATAAAAATTAGGGTCATTCTCAAACCGCGCAAAAAGCCCATTTTCTGAAACATGCAAAATCAATCTACGGCAGCGGACGCGCGGAGCCTCAACGGCGAACTTGTACGAATGAAAACTAATGCAGCCGTGCGAATCAGTAAGGCGCGGAAATTGCGCAGACAGCACCACGTCAAGGTTTGAGGAGCATGGCAAAAAGAACGAATCATCGCGCGCAGGATTTACGCCAAATTGAGCATTAAACGCATTTACATATTTTTGTAAAAATATATTTGCCTTTTCGACAGTATCAGCGCCGGCGCGGTATAATTCAGTAGGCAATCTTTTTTGTAATGTAAGCCACATTCGTTCAACGCGACCTTTAGCCTCCGGCGACCATGCCAATATTTGCCGGATATTAAGTTCTTCAAGTATGCGCTGCCATTGCGTTTTTTTATCATGGAGGCCGGCCAGCTGTTCCCATTGAGTAAGATTTTTTTTATTTTTTGGCGTACAACAGAAAATAGCGGCGCGGTCCGAATAAATCTCACGCGGGCAACCATAATTATTTATTGTTTGGCGCAAAATCTCCATGTAGCCGTATAAACATTCGTATTCAGTAATGTACAGCGCGGTAATTTTCGACGTGGCGTCATCAATAGCGCCGACCATACAATATTTTTTATTATTGCCGAATCTTTGGAACCATTCAAACGGCGTACCGTCTATTTGCAGCATATCGCCGAAATTGGCACGGCGGACGCGAGGACGGTGGGCAGGTTTTGCCTTTTTGATTTTATGCGCCTCCGGCGATTTAATGCCGTATTCGCGCATTATATTTAATAAATTGGAATAGCTTATTTTTATATTTTCGTAATTATTCAGACATTCACAAAAAT
>ERZ1034719.118-NODE-118-length-58777-cov-9.396104_pt1 | contig 58777 bp, 79 predicted proteins | sample MGYA00520703_ERZ1034719 | MGnify/ENA primary metagenome ERZ1034719 (study PRJEB33766, sample SAMN09781716) | gut metagenome | biome: gut microbiome | host: Homo sapiens | place: Madagascar | study: EMG produced TPA metagenomics assembly of the PRJNA485056 data set...
ACCAAGAAGGGTTAATTCTTTAACGTAACTAGATTGTATGACTATGGATTCGGAGATGAACATTTACACTGTGAACGACTACCTTATTAATAAGGTGAAGTTCGAGATGCCGATGAAGGCTCTGTTGGGCATTATGCACGACAGGGAGCTTGAAAATGGCATCGACCTCGAAGCCTGCGACAAGGACAAGGTGAGACTTGCCTATGCCGACATGCTGAAATGGTTTGTTCTTGGTCCGAGCAAGGTGAACAACACCTCCGACTCCGATAACGGATGGACTCATTCGGGAGGTGGCTACGACATGTCGGACAACGACAGGAGCGAGATGAAGGCAGAGGCTAACGCTATCTATGCAGAGCTGGAGCCTGATTCGATGCTCAAGAAGAAGTCCACCTTCCGGGTGACCTCCCACGGAGTAAAGAGGGCGAATTATTCTCCTTGGGGAGAACCTCTCCCTCACATCATCAAATAAGGCGTATGGAAAAGGAATACATCAGAAACCCAAGATACCCTCACATCATCAAGATCGTGAGGAAGGTCGTCGGAAAAGCCGACCCTGATGACCCGTTTGCCGATGATGATGCTCCAGTTGGTGAGGACAAGGAAATCATTCTCTACTATGGCGAAGGCCGCAGCTACACCGATACCACTACAGAGGGAGACAAGAATGTCGACCAGAACAAGAGGAAGGCATCGATTCCGGTCAGATATGACGAATGGGATGCTGACAGATGTCCTCTTGACGGCGACACCATCTACTCCACTGTCGGCAACAATACCGAGGTAGGTATGGTCAAGGACTGCGAACCGGATAATAACAGGACTGTCGTTTACTGGAATCTCACTAGGGTTTAGGTTATGGCAAAATACTTTAGCGGAAAGCGTCTGTCTCTTGGAGCGCAGTTCGAGCATCAGATTAAACCAAGAGTCGAAAAGCTGGCGTATGACAAGATGCTTGCGATTATGCAGGAACTTGCTCACAGAACCGTCAACTATTTCAAAGAGAACAGGACGTTCTACAACATCACCGGTAACGCCTATACCTCGTTCTATGCAGCAGTGTATTACAAAGGAAAGCTCGTTTACATGGTGCGTGCCTCGAAGGGTGAAAAAGCACCAACGCGAGTAACCCTGGCAGAAGGAGAGAAATACAATCTCCCGTTCTACTACGACGGAGGAGAGAACAAAGGCTACACCGGTTCAGTCGGTGGCGGTCACCAGTGGGGTCCAAACCTTATCTACGGACGTATCGGAAAAGTGAAATCTTCCGGGAAAGACTGGGCGCTCGTTGCGATATGTCCTGTTGAATATGCAGTATTCGATAAGGAGAACCGCATTTTCGAGACAGTTTACAACACATACGAGTCTCTTCCAGATATGTTCGATGCCTGCGTAGTGTACGCCAATAGTTCAACTTTTAACAAACTGTAAGCTATGGTAGATATCAAGCAGATATATTTCGACTTAGGGAACGCCGTAAAGGGTATATGCGACAAGGTGTACCCCAGGAATCGTCCTAAGGCTGTGGATACCAAAATAGGTAGCTACATCGTCGTAAGTGCTCCGTACACAATCAGGAACAACGAGATGAACTACGATGGCTCCTACAACTACTATACTACCACTATCCAGATAGAGGTGTATGTAAGAGATAAGGCCTCCTCGGCGAATCCGAATGGTTTCAGTCCTGCGGAAATGGATAAGAAAGTCAAGGCGGTCCTCGAAAGATTCCCGATTTCTACAGACAACATCATCGTTACTAGACCGAACGTTGCTATCCAGGCTGACGACGGCGCAGGTTTTTCCGTGACAATCATACAGGGAAGGTTACGTACTAGATAAGTATTCAGGTATAACAATTTAAAATATTTTAGATTATGGCTATGACAACTATTGACAAGATGAAGGACATTTTCAATGGTCCTAAAACTCTGCTCTACTCAAAGGCTATTACCGATTTGAGCAAGGCTACAGTTGACATCACCCCAGAGGTTGAGCTTCCGGTTACCGTTGACTCGCTGAAGGCGACTATGGATGACCCAACCGTAAACCACTACAAGGTTATCGGTCTTGCAGGCGACTGGGCAACTACCGCAGAGCTCGGCGACTTCAACGTAGAGTTCGTTGTTCCTTCAAAGGCAAAGGACTTGCTGACAATTATGTTCGGCGAGGATGCTATCACAGAGCTGACCAAGGTTACTCTGAAGGGTACAGGTGACGCTACTCTCGACGCTACTACCGGCTTTACAGGTATCGCTGTTGAGCCTAAGAAGTTCAAGATCAAGGGTACTATTGTTATTGTTGACGACGAGAAGGAGAACCTCATGGTTATCACCAACATCGCTCTCTACGCTACCTTGCAGTGGGACAACTCAGGTACAGAGCCGGTTGCGTTCAAGTTCTCTGGTTCTATCGAGGGTGCAGGTAAGCGCAGTATCGCTTGGCTTACTAAGGGCACAACAACTGGCGACGTGTAAGGCTTCTTTAGGTAATTAGATTCAGGATAACAAACCGTTGGGCGGCAGGCTAGTCAACAGCCGTGCCGCCCTTCTTCATTTAATAGCATACAATCATGGCAGAAGAAAAGAAAATTGAGCAGCCTTCGGTGGACTTGCAGAAGTTGCTCGACAGCGTACTGCACGACGAGCCTACCGAGTTCGTGTTCCGTGGAAAGAAGCACAAGCTCGGCTGGCTTCGCAAGGGAACCATGAGCAGGTGTTCTCATATCAGGGCTAAGGAGAAGAACGAATGGAAACGCAACGTCAAGATTTGCGTCTGCATCCTCCTCAACAACATCTGGAAGATTCGGTTCCTGTATTGGATCTACTGGCGTTGGCTCTACTACATCAAGGATGTGGATGTGGCCGAGATTCTGAGGGTCCTCGATGTTTCTAAAAAAAAAATTCCATCGAACGCATTCTCACTGGCTACCATATTAGCGACCGGGATGACGGACGTGATGATGACGATGACGAGGAGCGAAGCAAAAGCTATCCAAGCAGAACAAGCTGGGGAGCAGCCTTCTCACTAGCGGAGAAATTCGGTTTCCTCTTTCAGCGCAAGTACTTCATTGCAGCCTACGACTACTGGTGGGGCTATTCATCGGCGCAGATTGACCTCATGGTTGCAGACCAGCCTCTTGTCGTATATCCTAAGACCAAGAAGGAAGGCGGTCCGAAGAAGCATACCAAGAAGGAGATGGATGACCTCTACGACAGATGGATGGAGAAAAAGAAGAATGAGGGAAGCCTCGTTGGCAAGAAGATAAGTCTTGCGGATTACTTAAACAATAAACTCTAATTTTAAAATATTCAGGATATGGCAGGTGGAAATTTAGGTGACTTGTGGTTTGACTTAAACATTAAAGACAGCAATGTTAGGTCAAAACTGAAAGAAATTTCAGAAGCACTTTCGGAGTTGGATCTAAAAACTGAGTCCGGAAGAAAGTCTGCTGAGAAGTTATTTAAGAACTTTAATAGAGAGAATAGCAAAGAAATCGCTGAGGATTTTAAAAATATAGCGGCCCAAATGGGCATTCAGGCTCAGGAAACTGCAAATCTCAGCAAAAGACTGAAAGAGTTATCGGAACTAAAAGCTGACATTCTTCGTAGAGACAAGGAACAATCCGAGCACGGTAACTTTGTTGCGATGAAAAATGAAGCGCAGGCTGCACTTGATTTAACAAATAGATACAATGAACTTGCCAAGTTAAAAGAAGATATCTTAAGACGCGACAAGGAAATGGAAGCTCAAGGGGCTTTCGTGACGCTTGTTAACGAATCGAAACAGGCGCAGGAACTTAATGAGCGTTACAGGGAAATGCAGCAACTGAAATCCGCGATTTTGGAGCGAGACAGACAGTCAACCGAGCACGGTAACTTTGTTGCGATGAAAAATGAAGCGCAGGCTGCACAGGAGTTAGCTGTCAGGGAAAGAGAACTCGCTGAGTTGAGAAATGCCATCGTACGCCGTAATGAAGAAATGATTGCTGCCGAAAATAGGCTAAGAGAAGCGACGGAGCGAACTAACCAGGCTAGAAGAGAAGCAATTTCTGTATCTAGGAAACAGGCAGAATCCCTTGTACGTGATAGAGTTAAGGAACTTGAAGCACAAAGACAACAGATCCAAGGTTTATTTGGAAGTGGAAAGAATGTATTAAGTACGCAAGAGTTAATGCAACTTCAACAGGCATTCTCGCAAATTACGAAAGAGCTTAATACATTGCGCAGTGCGATGAATAATCTTGGTAGTTATTCTATCAAAGATTTATTCTCTATAGGCAGAGGAACAAGCGAATATACTCCACTGATAAACAGTATGCGAACTGTAATTGATCAAAAACAGGAAGCGATAAACCTTGAGCGAAAACATCAAGAAGAGATAACGAGAACGGCTGCAAAGGCACGAAACGACCTTGCAGCAGCATTCGCCGGAGCAAACGCTGAAGCGAAGAAGATGCAATCCATAGTCGGAGACATCAAGTCTCTCTTCTTACAGGGAGGTATTGTCTTTGGCGCGCAGCAATTCTTTAATTCAATCGTACAGACTGGCGGCGAGATTGTTCAGCAGCATGTAGCGTTGCGTTCTATCCTCGGTGATGTACAGAAGGCTGATGAGCTCTTCGCTCAGACTCAGCAGCTTGCATTGCAGTCTCCATTCAAGTTTGGAGAGCTGAACCGAGATGTCAAGCAGCTGGCTGCATTTGGAGTTGAGGCGAATGACTTGTATGATACCACAAAGCGTCTCGCTGATATCGCATCTGGTCTTGGCGTGTCTTTCGAACGACTTGGCTTGGCTTATGGTCAGGTTAAGGCCCGTTCTTGGCTTGACGGTAAGGAATTACGCCAGTTTGCTTACGCTGGACTTCCACTCTTACAGAGAATTACGGAGCTTTACAATTCAGAAGGAAAGAACGGAAGGAACAATTATACCCAGGCAGATGTCAAGAAGATGATTACTGCCAGACAAGTAAGCTTTGAGGATGTCCAGAAAGTGCTTTGGAAGATGACGGATGAAGGCGGTCAGTTCTACAATATGCAGTTCGTCTTATCAGAGACATTACTTGGTCGCTGGAACAAGCTCATTGATGCCTGGGATATTATGCTAGGAAAGTTCGCAGAAGGCAAGAATATCGTCGGAGGTACTTTCTCGTTCATCATAAATAGAGTAACCGACCTTGTGTTAGCTTTGGACAAGCTGTCTCCTGCCCTTCTTTCATTCGGAGCGGTGTTTGCTGCAAGGAAGCTCGGCGGTATGGCTTATTCTAAGATGGGTATTGGATCACTTGCTAAGAGTTATACTCAGCAGATGAATTCCCAGTTAAAGTCTTATGCTATCGAACAGCAGCAACTTGTTGTGGAAGGAGAGATTACGCAGAAGATTGCCCAGCAGAATGTATTCAAGAAAGCTGCTATTCTGTCGGAAAAGCAATCGCTTGTCGCGAGCTACAATAGGGCTGCACTCGAAGGAAGGATGTCCGTATTGCAGATGCAACGAGCAGTCAAGGAAGGCTTGGTTTCTAAGGAGATAATTAGTCAGCTCGCATTGATGGGACAAATAACCGCCAAACAAGAGCAAATCATCTTGAATGGAGGCAGAATGTCTGCCGTATGGAGCATGACAACTTCAAAGATTGGAGGATTTGTCAACGCCATCGGTGGCTGGTGGGGGATCGGCATAACGACTATCACTTCATTGTTGATGGGGTACAATCAATGGTCAAGTCGAGTAAAGGAAGAAGAAAAGACGTTGATTGATGGAGCTAAGCAGAAATCCAAAAGTTACGGAGATTTTCTGTCTGGATTAGGTCCAAAAGATGCGTCCAACCTTTCTTCGCAAGTTGACTCGATGAAGGAGATTCTGAAAAGTTCAGATGACTACACGGATTCTATCAAGCAGCAGGTTGAAAGCGCAGGAAGCCTGTCAAAACAATACGACATACTCAAAGAAAAAATTGAGGATGCGAAAAAAGCGAATGATGGCTTAGCTGATAAATATGGAGTTATAACGAATAACGCAACTTCAGCAACAGGTCTTGTTAGCGACAACCTATTCGATATGATCGGAGCTGATACTCCACAATGGTTACAGTGGTTGAATGGACTCACGAACGATGATATTGCAAAGAATGTGGAGCAAGCACAAGAATCTCTGTCTAAGTTCCAGGTGATGTTCGACGAGCTCGACTCTAGTACAAAGGCAAAAATGGAGGATTTTATCCGGTCTTTGATGGAAAACAACGAAGAGCTAGCAAATCAAATCAAGGGTCTGCCCCTTACTGAGCAGATTAGGATGCTTGCGGCTATTGGCGGAGATGATTGGGAAAAATTTGTCGACAAGTTTGCAAATGGAAGCAAGGAGACAGAAAACTGGTTAAAGGAACTTGCGGAAAGAGCGAAGGATTCTAGCGATGATGTGTCCGAAATAATGTATGACGACGTGCCGAGAGGACTTGAGTCCGTCAGAAAACAGCTCGGATTGTCTCAAGATCAATTCCGAACGTGGGCAAAACGAAACCCTGAGATATTCGCCAGCATGATGGATAAGATGGCACAGAAGGCAAATATTACAAGTAAAACCATCTTGTATTATTTTCATTCGGCTATCAGTAAGCTCATGGATATGGACTTTTGGCCAGGCGACAGTGGTAACGGAAAGAAAGGAAAGCCTTCGTACAACTCTGGTGTAAACACGCCTTTCTCTGAGATCATAAGACAAAGACTTCACAAGAACGGAACTTTCACTGGAAACAAAAAGAAAGGTAAGTTTTGGACGAGAGAGGTTGATAATGCGTTAAGACAAGTGCAAGACCAGTCGTTCGAGACTACAGGCGAGAATATTCGTAAGGAGCTCAAAGCTGCAAGAAATGAGCTTGACACGATAGTCAATGGAAAAGTAAGCAAGAATTCTTCTGAGTACAAGAATGCTAAACACAAGTACGATTTGTGGAAAGCTATCGCTGACGCAGGTTACATCTCTGACGATCTTGGAAAGAACAAGGTTACTGGTAACTTTGGGAAAGGCAAAAACAAGAATGGTCGCGAAGAAGACGCAGAACTTAAACGCCTACAGGAACGACTCAGTAGCTTGAAGTCTGCAAGGCAGATGTACCAGAAGTACAAGAGCATAATGTCTGATGAAGAGGCAAAGAAGAAGACTTACAATCTCTTCCCAGAGGTTACCGGTCTTAATCTTGACGACTATCAGAAGGCTGTTCATTCTCTCCTTGAAGGATTCAGCATAAATACCACAGAGAGAAAGAAGTTCCAGACATCCATCTATCACGAGGTCGCAGAGTGGCTCTTCGATGAGAAGGATAAAAAGGAGTATGAAAAGAAGGCGGCTGATTTCAGCGAGTCTATGAACAAACTGTCTGAGCGATGGGATTTGTATAAGAGTCTTCTTGAAAAAACTGGTAGCAAATTCTTTGCTGAGTCGGCATGGGTTGACGCATTCCAGATGGATGACAAGGTACAATCTCTTATGGACGAGTATTACGCTCACTACCATGAGATATTCAATCTTCAGGATTCTCTCAGCATGACTGACGGAGAAGCTAAGGAAAAGCTTAAGCTACCAAATCAGTACGAAGAGTGGAAAAAGATTACAGAACTCCTCCGTGGTAATTATGTTAAGTCTTTGCAAGATGCCGCCGATATCATCGAGAAGACAGAAGATTATGAGGATAAAATCTTAAAGATAAGGGAGAGATACAACGAGCTTATCAGCAAGACGAATGATCCTGGTATCAAGGCAAGGTATGAGATACAGAGAGACAAGGAGATTGGTAAGGTTAAGCTTGACAAGTTCAAGAACTCTTCTGATTATCTCAACTTCTACGGAGCCATCGTTTCTCTTGGCATGGATAAGGCTCAGACTATCGGAGCAAGAATCAGGCAGAATATCAATGAGGCTCTACAAAGCGGAGCTATTGATGCGAGAGAGTACGCCAAGGAAATCAAGCAGCTTGATGAGCAGTTGTCGAAACTCGAAAAGTTGCGTCCATCTTTCCTGAATGGAGGACTCGAAGGTATCGTTAATGCCAAGAAAGAAAGAGCTAACGAGATGATAACTCTTGGAAGCAGCCAGTACAATAAGGCTAAAGAGGATTTAAATAAAGCCAAGATAAATGGCGACCTTGGTGGAATGACTGCTGCTGCAAATTCAAAAGCAGCTGGAGAAAAGATGATGGAAGGCGGCGAAAAACTCCTTAAAGGTGCAAGTAAAATGAGTAGCACCATAAGTATGATAGACACCATAATTCATGGAATAAATGATATCGTACAGGGAGCGAATGATACTTTCCAGGATATCAAGAGTACAGCATCCGCTCTTGGCGTAGATACAGAATCGGATGGATGGACAGACGCAAATAGTTTCTTTGAGGGGTTCTCGTCTTCTTCTGCATCCGCAACAAAAGCATGGGAGAGCCTGAAGAGTGGTAATGTCGGTGGAGTTGTATCAGGTGTAGTTGGGTCTTTCACAGGTTGGATAAAGGCGTTTTCTGCCGGTCACGATGCCAAGCTCGACAGACAGATAAAGCTTGCAGAGAGACAGCTGAATGAATTGAAGAACCTATCTAGCAATATCAGTTCCGTTATTGAAAAGACACTCGGTGGAATCTATTCTTACGATAGGTCTTCTGATACGAATAAAAAGCTCAACGATGTCAAGAATGACTTTAAGGCTTGGGATGCTTTTTCTAAAACTGATACGGGCAAGGATTTCTTCGGTGGCAAGAACTTGAGTCACTACAGCAAGGATACCTATGATGCAGTGATGAAGACAGAGACGAATCCTTCCGTATACGCAGATCAACTCGCCCTACTCCACGCCCAGGAAGACGAGTTGAGGAAGCAGAGACAAGCTGAGGAGGATAAGAAAAAGACGGACAAGGATAAGATTGCCGACTACGATCAGCAAATCAAGGAGATGCAGTTGCAGATTAAGACGTTCGCTCAGGACTTCCTGAAAGACGTTTACTCTATCGATATGAAGAGCTGGGGAAATCAGCTGACTGATACTGTTGTGAGCGCATGGACTAAGGGGGAAGATGCGGTTGAGGCTTACAAGAATAAGGTCAAGGAAATGGTTCGCGAAGTTACGAAGAATATTGTATCTCAGAAAATCATGGAGAAAGCACTTGAAAAACCTCTCGAATGGCTTACGGGAATCCTTGATGAAAAGGGTAAACTTGATGAGACTGACATGAATGATTTCGCAGACAAGCTCTACCAAGTTGGCGAAAATGTAGTTCCTCAGTTAACCGGTATCTTCGATGCTCTAAAGGAAAAGGGACTTGATTTGAGAGAAAATGGAAGTTCCTCTTTGACCAATTCGATTAAGGGCATTAATGAGGAAGAAATCGGCCTTCTCGCATCGTACCTTAATTCCATCAGATTATATTGTGCAGAAGACAATGCGAATCTCAAGCAGCTGACGGAATTAACTAAATCTGTTCTACCTGAGATAAGCGTAATCGCAAGGTCTCAGCTTACATCTATAAATCAACTCGTTACGCTTGCTGAGTACAGAAACGGTAGACTTGACGAGATATACAGCTGGATGCGCTCAATCACTAAGGAGACTGGCGCAAGAAGTATAAGGATTAACTAAAAGTAAAAGCTATGTTTGAAAAAAGAAATTTATCAGACAGAATGAAGAACGAGGCGGTTTCACTGGGTCTTTGCGCTCAGTGGACCGCCGAGTGGCACGACAACTCATCCAAGCATGAGATGGTCGAGAAGTTTGTTAAGGGTATTGACTTCTGTATCGGAAAGAACTGGCCTTCGACCAGGGATATGAAGAAGTACTTTGGTGATGTCATTCATGATCATGGTGTGTATGTTAACGAGAACGTTGACCTGCAAAACCCAAAGATTGTCATCCTCAATGGAGAGTGTGTAGCAAACATCAACTATGACTGGATGGATAGCGGTGAGATATATGTAAGACACAACTCTTCACTTTACCTGAAGGTCAAGGGGTTCTCCAGGGTGTTTGTCAATCTTTTAGATGGTGCAGAGCTTCATGTTGAATGTGAAGATACCGCAAAGTGCTTCGTCTACCAATACGGAGGAACAGTCGTGAAAGCTACCGGACCAGTCAATATCAGGGATAGACACGATTTTAAGTTCATTTAACGTATATTTATACACATATTACTTACATATTTATGCAATATTTTGTATATTTGCAATTATAAAAAGTTGATTTTAGGTATGAAAGATTGTTTCAGGATATACATGCAGAAGGAAGGCGATGGGAACGAGGTGAAGGACTCCATCGCCGACTTCGGTATGTATGTTAGCGAGAATCCGTTCAAACCATGCGATTCCGTCAAGGAACCCATAAAAAGGGAATGGCACGACGAGCATGGCGACGACGAGTATATTGGCAAGGATGGTCTCTATATGGCGGCATACGAGAACAAGGTCAAGTTCCTGTTTAAAGGTGATGCCTTCGGCGCAAACGAGAAGTGTAAGGCTTTCATTGACTATCTCAGTAAGTCGGGTATGATGAAAATGTACTGCGACTTCAATAAGATTGGAAGGCAGCATGTGAGACTGAAGAGCATTGATCCGGACCTATTCAGATATCCTGGCAGCGAGGACTTGCTTATTCTCTCTATAACTTTCAAGTTTAACGACCCTGTTACTGACATCAAGCCAATCATGGATGCACAGGACAGGATTTCAAATTTAGGATAACACAGACACATGAGCACTTGGAATATTTATCATAAGGATGGCTCGAAGCTGACAGACGTTAACGAAGAGCAGATAACCGTTCATGGATTGGAATACTCCGATTTTTGGATGGGTGAGTGCTTCGTGACTATCAACTTCAAGCACGAAGTGCCTATCAACTTTCAAATAGGCGACTATATTGTCTATCGTGGCGAGCGGTTTGAGCTCAACTACGAGCCGGGCAAAGATAAGCAGGCGAGACCTGGCACCTACGGTGATGGCTTCATATATGACAGCGTAAAGTTCAATGCATTGCAGGATGAGCTTTCTAGAGCTGAGTTCCTTGATGTGGTATTGAATGACAATGAACTCCACTACACTGCCCTACCGAAATTTCCATTCTACGTACAGACTCTTGATGATTTACTAGACAGGATCCAGGCGAACCTTGACGACCAGATTGGTGCAGGTCTTTGGAAGATTTACTCCAGAAATATGGAACGTTCCGTGCAGCGTGGATGCCTCGCGAGCGACTGGCTGTCAATGTACGGCGAAGGAACAAGAGATAACGTCATCGAATCGATGTCTATTACAGTGGATTCGATGACCTGTTGGCAAGCCCTTGCGCTTGTGAACGAGAAGTGGGACATAAACTTCATCGTCAGAGGAAGGAATATATATGTCGGTACTACCGGAATACAGGCAAACCATATCTTCAAGTATGGCCTCGGTAATGGATTATATGAGATTGTTCAGAACGCTGATTCCGACCAGAGTGTCGTTACGAGACTGAGAGCTTATGGTTCGGAGAAGAATCTTCCTTCTCATTACTATGCGGACCTCGGTGTCAAGTACGTGGCGAACATCACGAAAGTCGTCGGGGCCAGCACGAATGTTGAGCTTGAACTGGATGTCGACTATATCGAGACATATTTCAAGAATCCGAGAAAGTATATTGTTTCTGGAGAAACTGGCGAGCAGTCTTCTGGTTGGGTGCTTAAGGTTACATTTGATTTCAAGACTGAGATTACCGGTTATGTAACACAGAAATACAATACCAATAAGTGTAGATTCTATTCGGAATACAGGGGAACGCAGGTAGATAGCGGTGACGAAGAGTCAAGGGAAAACCTTAACACTTTCATCGCTCAGGTTAAAGCGGGAAACACGAAGATGTATATCACATCGGGCCTCAACAAGAAAAATGTTCCTTCGTCCATGAAGGAATATGCAGAGAATCTCCCGAACAATATGTCCATCAACAGACTTATGTTGCCTGGATTCCCTCATGTATCTCTGAGCGACTTCTATGATTCACTCACGGATGAAGAAAAGAAGTACGTGAACCCTACAGGGAAACAACACAGATTCTCTACTGATCCATATAGACCATATATTGATTCTGTCAATATTGAGCAGATTGGTCTCCGTTCTGCATCACAGTTCTTTGATACTGACGACAAGACGAATGGAGTTATCGAAATCTACCCTACTATCGAGGAAATGGTTATTGGTGGCGTTCGTGTTGACGAGATTGATGAGGGTGTTGCTCCTGATGATGATGGTAGATTCAATAATAACGAAAATGTCAAGAACGTTGATATCTATCTCAGCAAGGCTATAGACTTCGACATCAACGACCTTAAGGATGACGATTTCTCCATCTACATGAAAGATGGCATGTGTGGTGGTCGAACGTTCAAGGTAGCATCCTCAACCAAGGTTGATAGGAGATGGAGGCTCACTATCGAACGAATCAAGGACGATGCTCTTGAGCTTTGGTTTCCATACAAGGACTACCCTATCAAGAAAGGAGACCATTTCGTCCTTACCGGCATCACCCTTCCTGATTCGTATGTTAATGCTGCATCACTGAAGCTTCTAAAATACGCCATAGCGCTCCTTGATAAGAATGACTATACAAGGTATGTATATCAGCCTAAGGTAGATGAGATTTTCATGGCAAGGCAGCACGACCAAGCGCAGGCAGACGACACCGGAGTTATCAAGAGCCTCCACGATACGCTTAAGGCCGGCGACCTGATGAACTTCAATGATACAGACCTCAATATCGAAGGAATCATCTCTATCGACCAGCTCACGATCAAGGAAGAAGATGGCAAGATACCGACATACGACATAACTCTCCGTGAGGATAAAGAGGTTGGAACTATCCAGAAGATTCAGCAGCAGATTTCGTCGCTTCAAAGCGGAAATGGCGGAACTGGTGCAGGCTTGACAACTACACAGGTTAAGAATCAGGTTGCGACAGAGGGAAGCAAGCACTTCATCTCAAAGATAAACGATGACACCGCAAAGGGCACCATCACTTGGGAAAAGGTGCAGAAGTTCGTGCAAGGATTGTTCCTTGGCAACGGAAACAACTATAGCATAGACGGCAACGGCAATGCTATCCTCTCTAGTGTCCTACTGAATCTCTTGAAGTCACTCGATTTCAATGAATCTGAGCAGAGCGGATTTGCGATCAAGAAGAGAAGTGACGGCAAGTATCAGATGCTTGTCACGGACTTGATAGTTTGGGGAAAGGCTATCTTCAACACCCTCTTTATTCGTGAACTCAGCTACGTTGGAGGTAATATCGTTCTCTCCCCTGCTGCTGGTAAGATAAGCTACATCAAGGAAGTATATAGCGATACAACGAATGAAATGATTGGTTGGAAGTGCTATCTCCTAGCTGATGATGGAACGACCGCAACCATCAACTCGTTCAAGGTGGATGACCAAGTTAGGTGCAAGACATTCAACATAGCACCTGGTGTCTATGATAATGTAAGCAACAAGGACTATTGGAGACTTGTCACCAAGGTATCAACCGAGAATGAGGTAATCACCGATACTGAAGGTCACGAACTCTACGATGGAAAGAAGTTCGCTTGGATTCAGATAGCGAAGGACAATTGCATGGAAGGTTCGAATAACCCTGCCGTAGGTGATACCATCGTCCTTATGGGTAACAGGAGTGATACAAGCCGACAGCACCTTCTGATGATGGAGACCGAAGGAGATTCTGCACCGAAGTTCACGATGTATCGTGGCATCAACTCCTACTCTCTCAAAGACAAGGCTATCTTCGATGTAGGATTCGATGGTGTCAGTATAGTTAGTAAATTCTTCAAGCTAGTCAATGTAAGCGGAGAGAAGGTATGGACACCTATCTATTTGGGAGACTGGAAGAAAGGCACGGAATACAGCTACTACGATGAGGTGACTTGGATGGGCACAAGATGGCTTTGCATCGTTTCCGAAGGACAGACCACAACTGCTGAACCGTCTGAGGATTCGCCTTACTGGAAGGCAACGACTGCGGTTCTGAAAATCAAACTACAGCTTTATCACGACCTCGCTGCTGGTATCTGCAAGGGCGAAACTCATACCGTAGTATGTAGGCTGATGCTAGGTGACAAGGACGTGACTACAGCAGTAAAATCATGGGCGGCAACCCGAAAGACCGATGATGCCGCAGATGATATTGCTTGGGCACTAAAGGATAAGGTCAAGAATTTCAAAGGCTCACTAGATATAACATGGGCTAATGATAATTCGGAAGATGATTTGGGGCGTGGTGATGTGGCTTCTTTCACGTTCACCGCCACAACGAATACAGGTGATGTGCATAAGGCAACATTGCAAATTTAAAATAATTAAGTGAAACTTTTAATTTGATTAATTATGATGTATGCTATTATCAGCAAGGAGGAATGTCAGAGGATTGGCATTGACTCTACACACAGAATGACACACGGAGATAGTGTTGCCATTACTGACAAGGAACTAATGTTCTCTACTGCTATTGGCAAAACCATTGAAGAAAAGGCAAAAAACACCAAAGCCATCTTAGCTACAACTGAGAAGGTTTTTGCGTGGGATAAAGCCTGTAAATTGGGTAATGACGGAAAGGAGGTACTGAATGGATAATATTTCTCTTTCGGCTTCCATTGCGGTAAGACGTATCATTGATGGAGATACTCTCTCTATTTGGTTTACTACTAATGGTGTTCCTTTACATCAGGGTTTGAACCCTAATGACTTTACGGCTACACCTAAGTGGACGGAAAGCGGTGTTCATCCAGAGATTACTCCTAACGTAAGCTCGGCTCGCAAGAATGCCGTTTCGCTCATTACGCACAAGTGGAAATACAATTCCGTTGAAATCACTTTCGCAAGTGGTACAGGATGGGTAAAATCTTCAAACTTCGATGGAAAGTTCAAGATGAATACCAAAGACGGAACACTCGCTATCATCGGTGACCTTGCAACTAAGGACAATCAGGATGCAGACGTTCTCGAATACACAGGTATGGCTAGTGTCGGTAGTGCTTCTTACGAAATGTCGAATAGTATTGATGTTCTCGTCACTATGCTCGGTTCTAGTGCGTTCTTTGGCGGTATTGAAGCATCTTCAACAATGCTTGGTGTAACCGACAAGGAAGGAAACGAAATCACAACATCAACACTTAAATTTTGGCTCAAAAACGCTGGCGGTGACGTATCGAAATATTCGGTTAAGTTATATCGTGGCAATGATACAACTCCTATCACAACAATCGAGAATGCGGCTAGCGGTGGTAGCATAACTATCCATCGTGACAAGACTGGAGACGATGATAAGCTTTATGTTGATAGCCATCAGTTGTTTATCGCTGAGTTTGTCGTTGATGGTACAGTGGTATATCGAGCAGGTGTGAGCATTGATGATAATGCTGATGTGTTCCAGCTTGTACTTTCTTCAAGTGGCGGTGTGAATGCATCTACAGATTCTACCGTCACCCCTAAAGTATTGAGAAATTCAACAAGGGCTGCTGCTACTATCGGTAAGGGAACTATCAAGTACTATATCCTCAAAAGTACAGATTTGACAGTTGTCAGAAGCACGTCTATAGATTTCGCCAACAATGCTGAGTTTATTGCCGCTACTCTCACCATTACCGATGCCGATACGAAAGACGGAAAAGGCAACGAGTGGGATTTGATAGTTAATTGTGATTTGACCGCACAGGTTTTATCTTAAAAAGTTATGAAATATGGTTGAAGTTAAACAAAAATTCAGAAGGAAATATGCTCCGCTCAATCTGAGTTATTCGCTAGTCTGTCTTAGTAGTGGTGCTCCATTACAACAGACAACGGATGGTGTCAATTTCTACCCTGACAGAACGATTATTCAGAGTAAGATACAGCCGCAGATTAATGTAACTACAACCGATAAGTCTTGGGATTCGAGTCGAAGTAACGCATTCCTTACCAACATGGTTTGGTGGGTAAGCATTGATAACACTTGGAAAAAGATTACGGAAGTAGATTCGTGGACGGGCTTATATGAGCTTGATACTAGTGGAACTACAACACGTGGAACACTTTATGTTAAGAAGAATGTCGGTGCTAATGATAGATGTCAGCTCTATTTTGAAGCTGACCTCATCGACTACCGCAAGAACTCTTTGCTGCATATCAAGACGAAGCCAATAACCATGGCAACATCAACCAATACAGGTGATACATGGGGTATCGGCATCGGTATCGAATCAAACATCAGATACAATCCTGTTCTGGATAAGTTGAGCCTCTACGATTACAAGGTTGCTAACAGATTGATAACGGCATCCAATGAGGAACGCAAGAAGTGCTTTGATGGCAATGAATATCTTCGTACAATCCCAATTGATGTGTACAAGGCTAAGACTAAGGTCGTGGCAGTATATAAGTTGGAGATTTATCGTGTGGATGAAAACGGCAAACAGACAGAGGTTGCCGTATCAACGAAGACGGAACCTAACGAGCTTGTAAGTCTTTCTCTAACGGATATGGTGCTTGATTTGCGTCAGATAGGTAAGAGTGACTACATCATCAAGGTTATTGTTGATAAGGTTGCCGTTTCGCAGTTTCAGTTCAATGTCAGCAGGTCTACACCATCATTTGAGTTCGATTTCGTGAATGTCGGAGAAATTGGCTACGGACAGAAGGGAAGAGTTAATAAGATTTTGGTACATCACAATAATACTCTTATCCCTTATCCGCAGAGAATCTTGAAGCTTAATTGGAAGACGATTGCTCATAATGAGGGCGATACGACAGTTGAGAAGAAATGGCAAGAGGGTGAATCATGCTCGTACCTCGTTGAGGAAACAGGACTTGGATATTCAGAAGATTGCGTGTTGGAAGATTGCGTGTCATACGAACAAAAAGAACCGCTCTCTTATGCTGTAGGATCAGATAACAAATACTTGACCGACAAGGACGGAAATCCTTATCTGATTGGTTAGTAGGTTTTAAATAATGTATAACTTAAAATAATTAATATGAAATTATCAGAAGTATCACAGGTCGATGCAATGTCTTCGGCAGATAGCTTCATCATCGAAGCAGGTGGTAGTGAGAGACGAGTAAATCTCGAAACGCTCAAAGGAGTTTTAGCATCAGCAGTTACTACTCCACCATCCACTTATACGCTCGAACAGAATAGTAACGTGGCATTTGATGTGTCAAGTAATTGGGCTGCATATATGTACACATCTTACATGAAGGGCTATCTCTTCAAGGTTGTAGCTGGAAAGGTGTATGCAGCATTACTCAATGATTCTTGGGATGCTTTTGCCGATGGTACGGCAATTGACAATATCGAAAATTATGAGACTATGGTGCGTGTACCTAAATGCCACTTCAAGGGTGAGGGAACTAAAATGATATTTGGCGGTCTTAACCCAGTGGCAGGCGGTCATACCTTTGATTCTCCAGAGTGGGTAGGTGCATACATGATGTACGTTGAGAACAATGTGGGTCACTCTAGACCTAATGTCGCTCCAACGCATTCCAAGAAAATGACGGAGTTTTGGGCAGCAGCACAGCAGCTTGGCTCTAACTTCGGTCTTGCCAACTATCAGTTCCAATGCCTTATCAATGCGGTATATCAGGCATATTACGGAAACCTTAACTCGCAGGATGTAATCGGTTCTGGATTCCAGCATCAGAGTTGGGAAGCATGCCGTGATGTACCTATGGGCAAGTGCATATCCCTTGGTAATGGTAGCGGAAAGGTACTCTATAATGATGCCACACTTGGTAATCAGTATTCCATAAAACTCTTTGGTTTTGAGGACTTGTGGGGCAAGTTGTGGGAGTTCCGTCCTGGTATTCGCTTCTACATGGATGGAGACACAAGAAAGGCGGTCGTTTATAGCGGCAACCAAGTAAGCAATACCGCTAGTGGTCGTGAGTTTGTATGTCTTGCTGCTGCAAATGGCGAGTATATCACAAAAATGACACTCGGTGAGTTTTGGGATATGATTCCACAAGCAGTTGGTGGCAGTAGTTCAACATATTATGCTGATGGCGCATGGGCTGCTACAGGTGGCGAGCTGCTGCGGGTTGGTGGTTCCGCTCGCGATGGTTCTCGGTGTGGTGTTGCGGACGCGCATTCGAATAGCGGGTTCTCGTTCTCGATCACGGACCTCGGTGCTCGTTTGGCTTTCTATGGCACGCCAATTCTCGTGGACGGTTCGAAGCTTGTGGCAATGTAAAAAAGGCAGCTCGGCTGACGTTTTACATAAGCCGACAAGCCCCCCGAAAATAATTTGATAAATAAGTATTAATAGAAAAATAAACGAAAGATTGAAACCGCAAGGTTGAAATCTCCTTCAATAGGATTTCGTGGATTACACTAAATAAAAAGTCAGCCCATTCCGTGCGTAAGTTTTCTGCAACCACGGAGTGGGCAAAGAAAAGGTAATAAATCGTGGAGCTGCTGCAGGTTGGTGGTAACGCTAACAATGGTTCTCGGTGTGGCGTTGCGGACGCGAATTCGAATAACGGGTTCTCGAACTCGAACACGAACATCGGTGCTCGTTTGAATATCTACACAAGACTTCTAATTTTAGAATGACGATATATTTTGCTGTTCCCAAATCGTAAGACTACGAGATAGTCAAAGGACGAAGAGCACACGATTGAACCTGTCTCGATGGAGGGATATTTATCCCGACAGAGCAAAGATAAAAGGCGTTGGGTATGAGTGGTCGGGTATGTCCGACTACAACAGAGTCCCCTCTCGCAAGTAAGTGATACAGTTGTACGTATGTGCCGAAAGCCAGTGAGCCGAGAGTGTAGAAAGCCTATAATGAAAGCGTTTTTTGAAACATTGGTTGAAACATAAAGGGATGACGGACACACATGAGCTAGCGTATAAACGCAAGGCGAAGTTAAGAAAGAAGAACAGAAAGGTCAATGTGAATCTTGTCAGCGATACAACTAATCTCAATATTGCTGTAAGAAGGTCACGCAAGGGTAAGGAAGGCAAGAAGGGAGTTGTTGAATTTGATAAAGATTACAACGTCAATCTTCTGAAGCTACAGGAAAGTATCAATGAAGGTACTTTTCATACTAGTAAAGGTCGTGAGGTCTCAAAGCTATGTCCTTGCGGAAAGGTGAGACGATTACTCATCCTTCCATACTACCCAGACCATGTAGAGCAACATGGATTGATGCAAGTTCTTATGCCACCTCTTGTAAAGTATCTCTATATAGAGAGCGGAGCAAGCGTTAAAGGTCGTGGAATGATATACGCAAAGCGAAGGACGGAACGTTGGATAGACGAAAACAAGTGGTGTGGCAGGATATTCTTCATTAAGCTTGACTTCATCAAGTTCTATCATAATGTTGACCAGTTCGTTATCTACGATGCGTTGTGTGCGTTCTTTACTGATAAGGGAATAAGAAGACTGCTGCATGAAGTTATCTTCGCCCTGCCGCAAGGTTTGGGAATCGGTCTCTACCCTATTCAGACACTCACCAATTTCTTTATGAGCATTTTATGTAGAATCGTAAGTGCCAAGTTCGATGTTAAGGTTGAGATATATTGTGATGATATGGTTATCCTTGGCAAGAATAAGAAGGAAGTTTGGAAAGCCGTGAACTTCATCAAGCAATACGCACATGATGTGATGCATCAGGAATTGCATAGCAATATCGGAATGCAGATAATTGATGAGACGCATTTTCTTGATTATGTCGGCTACCGCTTTTATTTCAATCATACAGAATTGCGAAAACGCATGAAGGAGAAATTCAAGAAGAAGATGCACAACCTTAAAGACCCTATGAGGAAATACCGAGTGGCGATGAGCTATAAAGAATGGTTGATGCATTGTGATGGTTTTAGTCTTTGGAGAAAGATAACAGGAATGGATAGTTTTGATGATTTCAAAATGCCTACCTTTGAAGAGCGTGATGCTGACGGCAAACGTATCTTTCAAGGTCGCAAAGGTAATATTGGTATGATACTAAATCAGCCAATGACGGTATTAGATGTAGAGTTCGGTGTAAAGTCACAATACGGAAAGAAAGGATTGGCTAATCTTATTCAAGTGCAATGTGGCGGCATTACTTATAAGGTGCGCTCCAACAACTCTTATCTTGAAAAGCAGTTGCAATGGTTCGTTGAGAATAAGCATATTCCTCTGAAAGGTTGGAAGTTCATCAATTGGAACATGACAGGCGTAGGCAATCCCGATTACAGAATCGTCCGCCCCGATTGGACTCCAGAGGTTGGTTTTTAAATATTGTATAACTCATTAATATAAGAATTATGGAATTAGTAAAGTCTATTTTTGATAACGCTCCTAAGACAGTGGAGTATGAGGGTAAGTATGTACGCATCAACTTCGATATTGATGTAACAGAGGTTTCTCTTGGTAATGCAGAGAATGATAATGTAGATGATAGCAAGGGTAAGAGTAAGACCGCAGCAACACGTTCTGCATTCTCTGCCTATGTTGTCCGTGTAGCTCACCCTTTGGAGCGTGGTAAGGTTATTGATGCGATTGTGTCTGCTGCCTACCCTAGCGACAAGATGCAAGCTATCATCAATAACCATTTCGCTAATCTTGCCAAAATTGCGGATGGCAAGAAGCTTGATGCCGATGATGAGGAACATGAAGCAGAGTATAACGCCATGCAAGAGTGGCGCACGAAAGCCAAGAATGTTGCTAGCGATGTAATGAAGATTTATTTGTCTAACATTTAATTAAAGGGAGGAAAAGGGTATGGGTGATAAGAATTTGCACTTATCAGCAAGTATCAAAGTCGGCAGGAAGCCAAAGGGCGGAAAGGATGGTAAGGACGCTATCAATATCGTGTTCTCGCCAGCAGAGCTTGTGTTCGACGCAGATGAGAATGGTAATCTTAAACAAGCTGAAAAGAGTGCTGAGATTAAGGTATATCGTGGAACGACAGAACTGCATTACAAAACCGATTGGGATAACGATGCGGAATTTGGCGATAATTGTAGGGCGGCATTGCTCGTTAACACTACTACCAATAAGCCAGAAGTGAAGATAAGCGAAATCAAGTCATCTATGATTGATGATGTAAAAGTTCCTGCTACATCGGGCGGTGCGAACGTTTCTGTTATTGTAGATGGTGTTAAATATCGTGCTTATCTTCCGTTTTCTGTTAACGTCAATACTTATGCCAACTTTCTCATTAGAGATAATAAGAAGTATATTAGTAAGTACACAGAGGTTAGTAATAAGTATGATGCTGTGTCTACAGAGCTTAACAACAAGGCTAATAAAAGCGACTTGAAGACAGTAGAAACTACTATTGAGCAGACCGCAGAGAATATCAAGTTAGAGGTACTATCTAAGACTTCGGGTAGGCGCAATATGCTTGTGAATAGCGCATTCCGCAATCAGGACAGCGTGTTAATACATTCATTGGCTCGCATCGAGAAGAATACAGGCGTTGATAGTGTGAACTGCATTCACAGCTCGGATAAGTATTCGGGAACTGGAGAGGGCAACTACATCGGTGCTTTTTGGGATAGCACACAAAAGAATGGTGTTGTTACAAACATTCCTATCGTCAAGGGTAAGAAGTATGTATTTTCATGTTGGATAAAGAGCGACAACTTAGACTTGCCATTTAACATCGAATGCCTCTACATGAAGAGCATCAATCAGCAGAGCAGAGCCGATGCGAAGGGTGCAAAAAGCGAGTCTTTTAAGGTTACAGAAAAGAATAAGTGGCAGAAAATTACTTGTGTGCTTGATACCAACAACGCAGATGCAACCGAATACCTAGCCGTGAACTTCTGGAGCAATAATAAGAACGTTCCGAAGGCAGATGGTGCAACTGAATATCCTACATGCAACGCCTATATCTGTAAGCCTATGATGGAAGAGGGCGATACGTATGGCGGTTGGACGTTATCGGATAGCGATTACGATTATGTAGGCGGCAACATGATAGACAATGCAAGAACCCTCGAAGTTGGCGGCAGTCTTAAATCAATCAATGAAAGCAATGTGGCTGACTACGGACTTGCATACTATGGTGATAGCATGAGCCTTCGCATCAATAACAATGCAGACTCTACGCCTAGCATTATGACGTTCACACCATCTTTGGAGGCCGGCGTTGATTACATGTTTTCGTTCATGGCAAAGGGTACGGCTAACATCGGTCTGTATGCGCTATGCGACAATAGCGTAGATGGCGATTATCTGTTGAGTGAAGATTCTGTCAATGCAGATGTGCGTGTTGTTGATACATTTAGAAATCGTTATGCGTCAATTATACTGATTCCTACTCAGCTCACTACGGAATACAAGCGATATTGGGGTCACATGAGATTCTACGGACACATGCCTACTAAGTTGTATCTACAGCTTAATCATGCTGGCGAGGTATACATCAGTCAGCCTAAGTTGGAGATAGGTGCAACCATGACCGAGTTCACAGAGCGGAAGACCGACTTAGTAGACAAGGCATCCTTGAAGAAGGCTGGTATCGAAATCACCACAGATAAGGTTAAGCTTTATGGTGATAAGGTTGAGGTAGTTACAACGAAAGTCAAAGAAGACGGAACGAAAGAAGATACTCAAACCACCATGTTTAGCAACGGCAAGCTCAATGCTAACCTTATTGATGCAGATGCTATCAACGTGAATCATGTTTATGCCAGGAGTTCGGAAGGTGCAAATATCATAGGTCATTTTGGTAACTTCGATAAAGCTGATGCTGTAGTTGGTAGTGATAAGTGTCCGCTTTGGCTTGGTGCAGCATTGGCAAAGGATGCGCCATTCAGAGTAACGAAAGATGGTTCGTTATATGCGTCTAAGGGTATATTCGCAGGAGAACTAAAGAGTGTGATAGGCTCTTTTCATAAATTGACTGCGGTTAGTTCTGATGGAAAAACAAACGCTGGTTCAATATATTTTGATAGTTCTGGCTATATAACATTTGATGCAGATATTTTTAATCAAGGCTATAATTCTGCGGCGAAAAGGGGTTGGCGTTTCTATGCTAGTAGTATATGGTGTCGGCAAGCTTTTGGTCACCGGCAGAGTACTTTGGCAGTGGTAATTGGTAATATTATGCGCGTTTATCCAGACGGATATGATAGCGGTTATACAGTAGTGAATCTTGAGAGTACTAAATACGACAATAAAACCGTATACAAAATTCCATTATATAGCCCTAGTAGAGATCTTTCCGGATGTACTATTGATGTAGTAGTATTCAATCCTTCTAGAGCTATTGGTAGCTATTATTACGAGTTCGAACCTGGAGGAACAGGTAAGCGTTGGATGGCAATAAATGCCAATGATGTTAATAATACAATATATTTCTGTGATGTCGGTGGGTGGCATCAACTTAGAGGTGGAGCAACAATAAATCTTGTATATATAGCCCCAGCAATACTTAATCCTAGCCAAGAGGATAAGACCTATTTCGGTCGTGGTATCTTCTGGAGCGGGGAAAATGAGTTGGATTGGTATAACAGAAAATCATAAAAACAAAATAAATATGAAAAAGAATTTCAATGTTCCTTTCAAGAATTGGAAGGGTGAGGTGATAGTATCACCTGTTAAGAACGAGAATGGAGAGGAAACTTACAAGCCGCAGATTATGAGCGATATTGTAGGCAAGGTACTCTTCGAGGTGATAGACAATCAGAGTATTCAGCTATCGGGCGAAGAAAAGCTGCGTGCTTATCGGGTAGCCTGCAAGATAGGCAAGGATGCTGAGAACGTAGATATCGAAGCCGAGGATATTATCCTTATCAAGAAGATACTCTGCCCTGTTATGGCTGTAGGTGGTTATGGCCAGATAGTCGATTTGCTCGAAGGATAAGAATAGATAAGGCGGTTACTACATAGTGACCGCCATATTCTTTTCTCGTCCGTCAGGAAAATGCTTTGCATTGAACTTCTCTATAGGCTCTGTTATCATGTCAGCGAAATATGGAGCATCTGAGCCACAAGATGGAAATAAATCACTAAGATAGCCATATCTACCTTTTCTTCGTTCCTCCTCTGCTTGCGTTACTAGACCTTTCTGCATTATAACAGCGAAAGGAAGTTTGTTGAAACTATAGATACCATCTATCCAGTCGTTAGGGTGCGGATTACACTTGTGCTCCAACTCTCGCTCTCCAGGAGTTGATGGCAACCTACTGCCACCTACTAGGTACATCATTTGATTTTCGTATGGTTCTAATTTTTTCATAATCTTAATGTTTTGATTTCTGCCGCAAAGTTACGAAAATAATCTGAAAGCGCAATGTTTCTGTTACCATTTTCTTCAATTTTGGTAACAAGAAATTTGGTACAAAACTTTCAGATTGTTACTTTTTATAAAATTTAACACAGAAATATTCTCATTTCCGTTTATTTTGTGCAGAAAAGTGTATCTTTGCACCATCATTTAATTTAAATCAACCCTATAAATCAACGAATTATGACTAAAGAAGACGAAGCCGAAGTCCAACGGCTATTAAAGAATGTGGACGTTACCGAGCTGATGGATATGCTTATGAAGCACGGAAATCGGTATAGCAGAAGGATTCTGAAATTCTTTCGCTGGTTCTGCAAGTATGTTCCAATAATTATTATGTGCTTTCACGCATACGGTATGTGGGATTTCTCACAGCATCCAAGGGAAATGTTCATAACAAACAATGAGAATTTTCCATGCTATTTATTCATCTATTTTATGGTGTACATTTTGCCTATGGTTCTTATACTGGCGAGCAGATTCTTCTTTTTGTGTTGGAGATACCGCATTCCCTTCTTCTACTTTGCAAGCATCAATGCGTCTCACATCGTGGAGTGGAGCTGGTACACTACAAATGACATGATAGATTCCTGCTTTACGATTATGGTAGTAACAGCAATGTTTTATATATACGGATTTTTTGACATGTTTATAAGTCGAACCAAGTTAGGACGTAAAATCTGTGCATAATGGGAAAGATATTGAATTATAAGATACTCGGAACAGCTTTGAAGTCGCTGAGTGACGCATGCTTTAAGGCTGACGAGCAACAGCGAAATGGAGAGAAAGTCACCGCATGCGGAATGAGCGATGATGATTTGGATAGACTATGCGACATCATTCCAAACATGCTCAACCCTATGATGAGCACCGAGGAAGTCAAGGAGAAACTGCACGTTTCTGATGCAACATTGAATCGAATGGTTGCTAGGGGTGACATTCCTAATGGTGAGTGCAAAAAGCGTGGGCATACCCGATATTTTAAGAAGTGGGATATACTACACTACATAAAGAGCAAGAGAGGTAAGTGATTGCCTCTCTTTTTTGTTATTTATGATACTACCTACTATCACCTTAAATCTCTGATAATCAACCACTAAAAGAAAGTGTGATAGAGTTATATTTGCTCTCCCCTATTCTTTGTACCTTTGCATCCGTAACGTTACAATAGTGTTAGTTAATATTAAGGATAACTTAAAAAGATTGTATCATGGAAATGACAGATGCAAAGGTCGTAGAGAAGAAAATCTACGAAGAGGGAAAGAAGCACGATGATTATGCTTCTAAGGCAACAGGTAATGCTGGTCTTACCCTTGGTATCATCGGCACAGCACTCGGTGCTGGTGCTTGGTTGCTTGGCGGTAATAACCGCAGCGTGTTTGGTTCACTCGGTGGCAGCAATATGCCTGAGAACGTGAACATCAACGCCTATGGGGCTAACGCAAGTTCAAATCAGCCAACTGCCTTGCAGGTAATGGAGAAGGAATGCGATGATGAGGTGAAGTTGCTTACCTACATGTTCGGTATGAAGCTCGACACCGCTAACAAGTTCTACGCTATGCGAGAGACAGACATCGCTGAGAAGTTCTCTATGTATAAGGGTGCTAACGATGCTATCAACGCCGAGAACCGCCGTGCAATGCAGGCTGAGTTCGGTCTTTACAAGTCTCAGGTTGATGCTGATTTCGGCTTGTACAAGAATCAGAGAGACCAGTACGATGCGTTGCAAGCAAAGTATAGTGACCTCGACAAGAAGGTAGCCGTTATGGAAGCCCTCACTCCTTACAAGGAGAAGCTTATGATGGCTTACGTGAACGAGAAGTGCTGCCGCAAGATTGATGGTGTCCTCGGACTCCAGAGTACTCCTACTGTTACAGTTCTCCCATCTGCAAGCATTTGCGGATGTGCTGCAACATCAACTCCCACTACAGGAGCGTAACAGAGCAAGAAAGTCTGTAAAAAGGACTAAAAAGAAATGAGTTGGTGAGGGGTGTTTGCCCTCGTTGGTGGATGCCCTCTCACCTCTCTATAATATATCACCAACTTAAAGATATTGATTATGATGAATTTTGGAAACAGCCCTTTGCTTGATATGGGCACAAGTCAGCAGCAGCCGCCAACGATGGATGCCGAACTACAAAAGGTGTATGAGGCAATACAGCAGAAGCGAGCATCTATAAATATGCAAGCGCAGCAGTCTTCCACCCCTTTATGGGATGAGATAGACAAGATAGAAGACAATCTTACGGGCGCACAACGTCAGTACTTGATGCAGAATCAAGAATACGTCAACAGCTTGCAGTATGTGTCTAAGCTCGTACAAGACGAGGAATTGCGCATCATACGCCCTCGTATCGAAAGCACTCAGCAAGGACAGGAGGCATTGAAGAAACACTTGTCCTTGATGCAACGACTGAGAAAAGAAGTAGCGCAGGCAGAGGAGCAGAAATCTGCTATGCTCAACGATTATATGACTAATCATAGCGATAAGACTTGGCAAGAATATCTCGCTTGGTACAACAAAACAAAGAAGGGAGGAACTAAGAAATGAACGTAACAGAATTGAAAGAGAAACTGCTTACATCGCTTGATTTGTGGGCAGATGCTAGAATAGACGATATGGTTAAGGCTAACCAGATGCTCGCCATACCATCAGTGTACATGAAACGTGCGGCGCACAACATCATCGCCAAGCACAAAGATAGTTGGGGCAAGAGCATTGACAACGCTACCCTATTCATCGCCGATGAAGACGGCAACATAGATGCTAACACGATATTTGAAGATATGATGCAGATGCTAAAATCCGTGGAAGATTACAAATTCGATGTAGGTTTTATACACGGACATATCGACAAAGGAGTTGTGTCTATTGACCTGCCAGATGGAATTGCTACTGCTATCCTCTTTGGAAGCAAGCGAAGCATCAACTTCACAGAGGAGGACTTTGTAGAGTTGAAAGATTTGATAATAGGTTAAAATATATAAGATATGGAAACAAAAGACATTATGAGTAAGTTTGATGAGCTTTATGGGATTATGGCTTCGTCAACCAACGTAAAGTATATGCACGTATTCGGTAATACGATGCGTTGCATGATGAAGGATATGGCATCCAAGCACCCAGAGTTGGCACAAGAGTATCTTGATAAGCTTTGCGCTATCAAGTGGAAGAACTATCTTACGAAGAAGGAAGCTTCTGAGATTACAAACGGTATGAATCCACCAGTAACCTGGGATATGCAGACATGGATCAATGCAATGACCGGTCTCGGACTTGCAACAGAGGAGAAACCTTATTACAACGATTACGCTTTGTACGTTGCGATGAATCAGGTTGTAAGCGACCACGGATGCACAATTGCTAAGATACTCGGCAAGGAAGATGTTAAGGACATTGATACAGAACATCTGGTTAAGTATGCCCACAGCCTTGCACTCGATTTGTTGAAAGACAAGGATGGTGTATACAACATCAGAGAGTATTTTCTGAAGTAACATCAAAAATATACGGTTATGAAAAAGGTATTCGAAGACATTATAGCTAGCAATGATATGCAGGCTATCAAGAACTGTGTTACGATCATGGCAGATTGTTGTGAAGTCGGAATGAATGACAGCGTAATGCTCGATATGCTGAAGCAGGTTCAGGGAGAGATTGGATCGTGTCACTACGACGAGGAAATGGCAAATATGCATCTCTGTATTATTGGACAGCTCCACACTAAAGATGTAGCCAAGGACTATTGGCATGAGGTCAAGAACGACAACATCAATCTCGAAGACTGGTGCGTTCTCTGGGGAGAAATGGTAAAGCGTAACGACGGAAAGATAAAGAAATGGTTTCCTAAAATCAATGCGCTCGATTACGAACGTAAGATTTTCGATGAATGTGTTTCTTTCCTGGAAAACGGAGGACTGCCGTATTATGATCTGAATATCTGATTTTTTTCGTTATTTTGAATGAAGTTTCGTTTTTTTTTTGCTATCTTTGCAGAAAGAGACCGAAACTATATTTTTATTAATTATTCAGGATAACAGATTATGACAGATTTATTAGATTCATCACAGATTCGGCAGATAGGTGTTACTATTTTTTCAGCTATACTTGCCTTTGCAACGCCAACAGAAGGCTTCGTTTTGGCGTTGGTTATCGCTTTTGGCTTCAATATCTTCTGCGGTATGCGAGCTGACGGCGTGAGTGTTATACGATGCAAGAACTTTTCTGCATCGAAGTTCAAAAACGCAATTTTAGAAATGCTTCTTTACGTATCTATCGTATATGTGATATACGGCATCATGTTAGGTTGTAACGATGGTACGAAAGCTTTATTCGTGATTAAGATGCTTACGTACATATTCTGCTATGTGTATATATGCAACGCATTCAAGAACCTTATCAAGGCATACCCTAAGAATATCTCGTTCAGGGTTATTTATTACATTCTGAGGTTTGAGTTTGCGAAGGCATTGCCGAGCTATTGGAAACCGATTATTGACAGACTCAACAATGAGTTTGATAAAAAAGAGGAGGAAAATAAAAATGGAAGTACTAATTGATAGAGCTTGGAAAAAGGATGACTATACTATTAGCCGTCTGTACGTTAATGGTGAATTGTTCGGATGCAATACTCTTGAAGATACAGACAGAGGATTGAATCAAGAAATGGATTTGGACGAAATCAAGAATAAAAAGGTATATGGGCAGACTGCAATACCAAGCGGCAGTTATGAGTGTGTATATACCTACTCTAACAGATTCAAGAAGATGTTACCATTATTAAAGGGTGTGCCAGGGTTCGATGGTATCCGTATTCATTCCGGTAACTCTGCAAAAGACACAGAGGGGTGCATTCTTTGTGGTAAGAATGATAAGAAAGGTTGGGTTAGCAATTCCCGATTCTGGACAAACAAGCTCATTCAGACAATGAAGACGGCTTGGAATAAAAAGGAAAAAGTAACGATTATAATTCAGTAGCTTATGAAACTGATTGATAAGATAACAAGGGTTGTGATTGCCATTGCAGTAGCAATGCTGATTCTATCAATGTTCTGTAGATGTAAGGCGAAAGAACGTGTGATAGAGAAACAGACATACATCACCGATAAGCGTAACGAGGCTAAGTGGGATTCACTCTTTAACGCAAGGCTTATTAAGGAACTGGAATCATACAGAGCATCGCATAAAGAGTCTGTAAAGTCTACCACGAAAGAGAAGACTCATATAAGGGATAGTACAGCTTCGAAGTACGATGTGAACGGAAACAAAGTCGGCGAAGACAGATTCCACTACGAATATCACGAGATATCACAGGAAGATGTACAGATACTGAGAGATAGTATTTCTAGTCTTAAGGAATACAAGGATAGTGCTGCGATATATCATAGCAAGTGTGACTCCTTAATCTCAGTGATAAGTAAAATATCGAAAGATAAAGTATATGTAGAGAAACAGCTATCAAGGACTGACAGGGCATTTTTGAATATAGGTAAGATAGCTTCAGTTTGCCTTTTTATAGGCATTCTCGCATTTTTAGGTTGGATATACTGGAAATTAAAGCTACACAAACGTTCTTAGTTTTTTTCTAATGTTTTTATTTGGTTATTAGTTGATACAAACAAAAAGGGGTGACCGCACGCGATGTGTAGCCACCCCTAAACATATAGATAATACACAGGAATTATTCTTCAGCTCCCTGGAGGAACTTGATACCATACTTCGTCTCGTAGTGTTTCTGCTGATCAGCAGTCAGCATCTTGGTTTCGCTGTCGTAGAATATGGTCAGCAGCTCTCCGTAATCTTTGTCGTAGAAGTAGTTGTATTTATTGCAGAGATAGTTCCTTGCACAGAGACATCTGCTCGGAATGGTCTTGAACTTGCGTCGGGTCTTCTGTTTTATTCCATTCGTTGCTCTGTACCTGTCAAGCCTCAGCGTCTTTTTTAGAGATTCAGAACGTTTAGCTATTATCTCCGGTCTTATTATTGCCTGAGCACATTTCAACCGAAGTCTTTCTTCCGTTTCCTGGGTATGAGTAACGCCAAGTGACTTTGCTATGTTTGTTACACATGACTTTGTTATCCCAAGCTCTTTGGAAATTTCGGAAGAAGAGTAATCCGGATATAGCTTACGGACAGATTCCCTGATCTTCTTTCTTTGCTCTTTTCTTGCGTCCTTGAACGAATCCCCATGCAGCCTATGTAGCCACCAGTAAACAGTCTGTACTGCGCAACCGAAGCTCTTTGCCATTGCGTAAGGAGATTCGTAAGGGTGTTCCTTTATATACGTTTTCTGTTCATCTGTGATATTCATGTATTACTTTTTATCAGAAGAGCCGTAGCCGTTATCACCACGCTCTGTTTTGTTTAATTCATCCGTCTCTACAAACATGATGTTGTCACTTGTTTCTAGGTGGAATTGCACGATTTTATCACCAACCTTGTATCGCGGCATATTTGGCATAACGTGATAGAATACGGCAGAAATCTCGCCAACAAAACCATCATCAATGGTTGCTTCTGAGTTACTGAGAGCCATGCCAGTCTTCCATACAGAAGAGCGAGGACGAAGCGTGAAGCATCTTGAAATACCAGCAGGCTTATTGCGGTTTTCAATCTGTAGCGCAAATCCGAGACCGTATTTCCATACGTTAGGCGCAACCTCTTCTTCTGAAACCGCATAGCAGTCGTAGCAGAAATCATCATCGTGCGCCTTAGTTGGCATAATAGCGTTCTCGGTGGTCTTTTTAAACAAGACTGGTACGCCAACAACCTCGGCGAATCTGTCAATTTCCACGCCATCAACATTCACCTTTCCGTAGAACATACCAGCAGGACGAGTCCAAACCTTGTGTTCTCCATAGAGAGCCTGATAAACAACTTCTTTCTCCTGAGTCTCACTATTAGTGACCTCAGTAATAAATCTGTAATAACCTCCTTTGAAATGTCTGTAAATCTTTTCCATTTTAATATTTAAAGTTTAAAATTCATGATCATCACATACTAGGTCGCAAGATGATTCGTGCTCGTTATTACAGCACCATCCTACACCGTAAACGTCTTCATTGTCAAACCAATGACAGTTACCGCAACATCTTTCTTCTTTCATACGTTATACTGTTTTAATCTTTCTGCATCACATTGAACATCGCTTAGCTTGAACGGATGCTTCTTATTGGACTTTATCAATTCGTTTATATACCTACGGGCATACCAGTGATTTGTTAAACTTATCGCCTTGATGATACGGTGGTCTTTAAAATCGACTTTATATCCAGCTCCTGGTAATAATATGCGATTATAGCAGAGGTAACGAAATATCCAATAAGGCGTATTGTGCCTCATTATCTTCTTTGCTAATCTAATCTTCATACGCTATAATTGCTCTAATTTATTAATTATTCTAGAGAAGCGGGGCATGTTTTTAGAGTATTCACTTATACGATACTCTTTCACCATTAAGTCGTATACCCAGCGTAAAATCTTCGCATCCTCGTGAAACACGTTAATATCTTGTTCGTCTAAAATTATTCGTTTCTCCATACGTTACTTCTTCTTAGTTCTTATTCTAATATTAAACTCCCAAAGCAGAAAGCCTACATTAATTTCACAAACGCCATCATAAGGCTTCCATACAATTAAACTTGGAATGAAATAAAAGCACCAATCGTATTTGGTTATAAGATATTTGAGAGTAAAACTTATCTTCTTCATACGCTATAATTCTTCTTTTTCAAATTCACTCTTTGGAACACGATAATAAACCGCTTTTCCAAAGAATTCTTCTACGCCTTTTAAGGGCATTAACTTTTCTAAAATATTATGTATATTCGTGCCTTTTCTAACACTAATAGATACATAATCATATCCGTCATTTATTAGTAATGGTGAGTTGTTTGTCATATACACCTTGCCATTCTTGGAAAGATTACTATGATTGCTTGCAGGCTGGTAGTACAACCCACTAGCCTTATGCTTGATTCTGTAAGGTTTAACCATAACTATTAATCTATTAATTTTATATTGTAATGAGCAGCGAGTGCGTTTTCCGCTTCTCTGCAATGTGCCCTTATCTCTATATCTCTTCTTGGGTCATAGCAAGCTTCTGGTGGAATTTTTCTTCTTCCACGTGCAAACATACAAAAAAAATCACAAGTTGTATATAGACCAAACTTTTCTGATAGTTGTGTTCTTTTCATTTCTACTTTACTCATAGTCTTTCTAAATTTTAACAGGCGAATCACTCCATTTTAGTTCTCTTCCGATGAGTTTTTTGATTGAGCCTTTAGGAATTTCAACGAAATCATAGAAAGCTTCATCAGAGCGATAGTCCCATGAATCTGGCCCCCACTTGTCTTTACCTCGAAGAGGCTTCTTGTCTGCATAGATACATTCTGTACCATCTTTATCAACCGCTAACCATGCTGCCATAACTATTCCTCCACTTTTACACCGAATGGAGTACCATCGGCAAAGATGAATTTATCAAAGGCTTCATCATATTTATAACCAACTTGTGTAAACGCACTTTTTTGATTCAATCCACTCATACACAATCTAATTCCTTTGTCTTTAGTCTTCACCCACCCAAATGGCTCATGTTTGTACATTTCTGCCCAGCACTCTTCTGCGTTGGCAAAAGGGCGATACTTTGGTTCTGGCTTGATGCGAAAAATATTAGGCTCTTCTTCCAGAGTTCCCATTGGTAACCCATCCCTTTCTGTCAGGTCAATCCATTCACCTATTTCATTTGAAATTTGAATGACCTTACCTTCTGCAAAGGCAGAGATAATATCCATGTTCTTTTTTACATCTTCTCTTGTCATACTTCTAATTCTTTTAAAATCATTTTTACCAAGTGATAATTATCACCATCCCAACCATCGTCAAAAGTTTCACCATCCATAGAAGTATGGTGTTCATTAACGTAATCAAAGATAGCGTTATGAAAGAAGTCATCATCTGTTCCATAATCATCTTCATTATAAAAGCCTTCGTAACCTAGGAGTTCTTCACATTCCTTGTGCATACAGATTGCAGACCTATATTCAGTATTAAACTGCCTGACATATTTGGTTCCTGATTCTATCGTACAACCGCACATATAACATTTGTGCGGCTTACGTGCCTTACGCTCTGAATTCATAAAATCCATAATCATTTATCTTTTGGGTCAACGAATGGTAGCCAGTATTCTACATCAGGGATATTCCATCCGTTGTAGTCTTTGGCTATCTTTTTATCTACTATATGTCCAAAACTAATTCTTCCGATTGTAGTAAGGACAATAACTTCTTTATCTACTGGTGGTAGCTCATCCTTGACAGATACCCATACTGGAGAAACATTTTTAGGCTTGCGGTCTTGTAGAGTAGCAGTATAGTTAAAGGTAAAAAAATCTACAGGATATTTTTGCCAATGGCTTTCTTCTATTGCCTTATTGATTGCTTCTCTTTTTGAGTTTGCTTCAACCATAACATATTTTGAATTAGATGTTTTGAAATAATCAACTCTATATATTGCCATTGCTTAGTCCTCCCTTGACTTTAATTCTCCACATCTACAAGTTGCTTCACCATAACCTATATTGGCAGGATAGAATCTGTAGTAAAAGCAGAATCCACCAAATAAATCGGCAAATGGGCAATTAGGGCAATCACCTTGTATTACATCATAGTTTGAATCCATATCAATCCTCCAACTCTTTAAACGCTTCATGTAAATTAACAATAGCTTTTTCTAGTGTTCTCTGCCTACCTTCTATCACCTTAGTCTTTTCGTCAAAGATAACAGAGCAAGCATATACAGAAGCTACTTGTGCAACTGCATATCGTATTTTCTCAATAGCTTTTTCTTTACTCATTGCTTATCCTCCACAATAAAATGTTTTTTAATATGTTTCTCTGCTTTTAACCTAGACTTGAACTTATGTTCCTTAACCTGCCAATAAAGATGCTGGTGGTAATCAATGTATTTAATAATATAAGCTTTTCTGCTTACTTTTATTATCTTATACTCGTTACAATAGGTTCGATATTCAAATCTAATCATATTCTCTTCTTTTTACCCTCTCCCTTTTACAGGAGAGGGTGGTTAGTTACTAAAGCTCATCAAACTCTTTCTGCAATCTCTGTTTTGTTTCATTCAGAAGCTGCTTGAATTTAGTCTCAAATTCCTTATCATCCATTGATAAGTTCAATATACTAATTCCAATACAGGTAAGTTCATCTCTTAGAGACATATTTAAGAGTAAATTTATTTCAGAAATCCAACTAGTGATTGAGTTTGCTCTTTCTAAATTATCTATATCCATATTACTATCTATTTATACCTTTTGAAGGATGCTTAATCAACTAATTCTGCTCCAAGATAGTCATAAAAAGAATCATCATGACCTTCCGGAACAAAATCTTTATGCCATAATTCCCAAGGGTCTGTAGCACACCCTTTGTGGTCTATATAAGGGTAATTTACATGATGTATTTCTTCATATACATTATTTCGATATTTTACTATCCACATCATACTCTATCTATTTATGCCCGAAGGCGGTTAAATACACCATCCGCAACTACCTACGCATAGTTTGCATTCCAATTCGTTGCAGATGTTATAATATTCTTCTTCCGTTATATTATAGCGGTTTAGTACTTCCTCTGTTGGAGGCTTTGGGTCAAAGTGCATATCTGCGCACGCATAAGGCTCTGCGCTTTCAACATCATGGTCATACATATCTCCAAAATCATCTTGGTCGGCATCCCTTTCATTAATGGTGAACACCTCTGTACGACAAGGTAATGCATGATGTGTTTTTATTTTTAAATCCACACCTACACCTCCATTTCTGAGTTAAGTCCTAGACCAAAGAGAAGGTGTTGTAAATCTGACACATTTCTTACGTCTCTCAACCATACTACATTATTATGTACAACTTTAAAAGCAGAATATTTTTCATATTCGGTTTCTAAAAATATATGATAGCTATCATTAAAGTAATTCTCTTGTTCTTTTCTCCACCCATTCTTCTCTAGAATCTCGGTGGTAAGAGGGATTGGTTCTGCATCTTTGCAATCTTGTTGACCGCACATTGTTTCATTTCCAAAATAACATGTACCATCTTGGTATACTTCTACGATTTTTACTACTTGAGATAAGTACTTTACTAAATCTCCTGCTATATATTCATTTTTCATACGCTTTACCTTATTAAACTAAGTTCTTTCTTGCCCAAGCTTCTGCCTTTGGCTTAGTTTTGAACTGCTTGTTTTTTACTTCATGCCAAACTCCATAAGGAGCGGTCTTATATTCGATGAGAAACAACCCTTTCTCAATCTTGACTATTCTATATTCAAAATACATACGCTTTACTCCTTAAAACATAATTCTAAAATCCTTACCTTTCAAAGTTTCACCTCCTTCCTGCTTTGGAAGTAAATCTTCAATATAGAGCCAACGAGATACGTGAGCACATTTATACCATTCTCTCCAAGCATAAGCATTGTTACCATTTGGCATATACTTTATAAGATGATAAATAGGGTTTCCGTACTCATAGGTTGTTTCCAATAGGAGATTCTTTACTTGCTTTGGCTCTTCACTAGCAGGATGCCATAAATCCTTTAGAAACTCATTGATAGCCCACTTGGCACCCAGACCAATGGCTTCTTTTATGTCCTCTTTGTAGAACAATTCCTCTTTAGCATCATTATCGAAGACTACTTCTTCGCCATTTAACAGGAATCTATCTTCATAGATTTCTTCCTTGGCTTCTTCTATTTTCTTATCGTCTATCATATCTATACCTCCTATTTTTGTTTATCGGTAATCAACTTGCGTAATTGAGATATAACTTCATCTACATTCTCATCATGCGCTCCTTCGTAAAGTCCAAGGTTGAGCATAATGATGTTTAGTGCAGGGTCATTTATCTCAATAGCTCTTTCTACGAGTACTTTAAGTACCTGTGCCAAAATCTTAAAAGTCTTAGCATAAGGAACGCTTTTTGAACATTCAGCTATTTCTTTCAATAAACTTGGCAAATCAACCTTCCACACCATATCGTACATAACATAGTCACGAACTGTCTTACTTTTGATTTCCTTCATATCTATCCCTCCACGTCTTTAGTTGTACCTAACAATGATTCATTACCAGCATAAGGAATGCAATATACCCAATTAGCATAAACGCAATGATAATATTTATCTTTGTTTATATAACCAAACAAATTTGCACGCCAATTATCTGATTTACTATCTCTAACCAAAACCTTATCAAATGGCTTTAGTTCAACATTTGGCTTCAAGTCCACCATAGTTTTCTTCTCAGCATCCCAAGTCTTGCCTTTCTTTGCGAGAGCATCAAAGAGTTGCTGCTTCTCGGAGTCAGTTGCAAGGCGAAGTTCAATATCTCCAACATCTTCTCTGAATGGTTCTTCTAGAAGAAGCTCATCATTCTGGCAAAGAACTGCATGGAATCCTATATATGCCTCTTGTCTCGATTGGAATATAGCAATATGTGTACATTTTCGTACCACAAGGGCTACTATATCCCCATCCTTGAACTCAGGCTTTTCTATTTCCAAAGTATCAAGAGTTTCATCTTTTGATGCTAAAGTATATTTTTCGGTTTCGTAACTAAATGAATCTTCTAAAAGATTAACCTTACCAAAGAACCTTGTGTAATCATCATTTGCCCATCTATCAAAGAATAGTTTAAAACCAGAACTATTTACCAACACATCTCCATCCTTCCAAGTGAGCTTTTCCCAATCACGCATTGATTTGCTAGGATAGATGCACAAAACTCCTTCCTTGTACAATTTACCGTCTTTATCGAACCATGGCTCTTTATTATGATGCTTAACTTGAAAAGCATCACATGCAACAGTAACGACATATAACGTAACACTTCCAAACATATCAGTCCAGAGTTTCGTACCTTCTGGCTTATCCTTTAGGATTTTCGCTATATTAATCTTTTCTTCCATATTACTTCACTCTTTTAAATTGAACAGCCTTTCCGTCTTTTCTAGTGCTTGCGCTACAGTCAAAATCTCCACAAACATTCTCATAGATATTGTTACATATCTCATCGAAAAAACAGCCATTACATTGTTCTTTCTCTGTCTCAATCACCTTCAAGATGATTTCTGAGCCTATAGGTAAATCTTCCATAAGCTATTGTTTTTTACGTTTTAATTCTTCCAAGTCGTGTTTCAAACGCTTATGAAAGCTATCTTCGCCATCATCGCCACTAAGTAACCAGTCAATGCGCTGTGCGTAAACCTCGGCTTTCTTTAGTAGAGCTATACCTTTCTTGAACTCCTTGATGGTTTCCTTAGAATACTCGCTACGATTAGGTATTGTATGATGATGCTTACGAACGTATTCTTTCTCGGAATCCTCTAACCAATGATCTTCAATATACCGATTTACGTCAAATTCATCATCAAGATGATGACCGTAGATTTCATCCTCTATTTCCGTGTATATGTCAGCAATTCTGTACTGAGCATAATCAAATGCGCCTCCACTCATACTATTCCGTTCTTTTTAGTTTAAGTTGTCTCATTTTTGCCTTTACTGCGCCAACAGATCGTCCTAGAGCCTTTGCAAGTTCTTTATCAGACATCTTGTTAAAGTTGCGTGACAGGAAGTTAACCTGAATGCCGTTCCAAGGAAGGAATGCGTTATTCTGATGTTCTTCACCATGGTAGTCAACGCCATTAAGCTTCAGTCCTTCGTCGGCAGCGTTGTCTATCCTTTCCGGATTGCATACCTTCATTGCAACCACCTGCAAAGCCCTGTAAATCTGACCGCCTTCCTTGAAGTATTCAGCATCCTTGTCCGGTATGAGAATCCTGGCAACCTCCCTCATCGAGGCATACATACCATACATAGACTGGATGAATTCTCCGCAAGGTCTTATGCTGCCGGAACTGATGCCACGTTCACTCATAACGTCATCAAACTTCGTACACATATCGTGCAGCATGATTGACAGGTTGTAGGCTACGCATGCATACGCCTGAAGCTTGTGTTCCTTGATGTTGTTCTTCAGAAGAATGTTGTCGGTCGTATAGAAGAGTCTCTGTATGTCAATCTTCAGGTCTTCCTCCATGCTGTCTGTAATATCAAGCCAGAGTTCATACTGCGAAATCTCGGTAGTATACTTCTTGAATATACCTATAAGAGTCTCGGAACGGGAGAATGCCTCCTTTATGCGATACTTAAGTTCATGCTTAAACAGGTTCTTCCTCTCACTGAGATTGTCGTGTAAGTCTTTGATTGCCGTCTGCGTGATTGTGGCGAGAGAACCGATAATGAGGTAATAGAGCGAAGTGATATGGTCTACTGTTTCCCTGTCAGGCTCCTTGTAGTTGATGAAGAATGCTCCTTTCGGTGTGAAATTATATGCCGACATCCCTACACCTCCTTCTCTACTGCCAATGCGCAGCTGATACAGAACAGCATCAGAAGCGAAAGGAAAATGTGTTCAACCATGAAACAGATAAATCCGTAGCCTGCGATAATTGCTGCGATAACAAGCAGGATCATCACTATTGTATGTTTGTATTTCTTCATATTTACTTTGATTTAATGTTTCCGTATACAGCCACATAGCTATCAAGTTGCCGTGTTGCGTGAACTAGTTTTTGATTGTAGCTATCTCGTTCTGCCCTAGCCTTAGAGATAAAGATAAAGCTAACGATAAATGATATTACTACCGTTACCACGATGAACAACCAAGGCAGCTTGTGTACTGCCTTGTTGATTGCTCTTCCCAGGTTTCTCACAATAACCCAGGAATAGATCCAGATGAACACTACCGCTTGCTTTGTGGTAGCATTCTCGATACGTTCTTTCTGTGTCATAATTCTAAAATTTACTTGGTTCGGTTGCACCAGTTATCGGTAGATTGCCAATAACCTGCCACCCATATTTCTTTCTTTGTCGCATCAGGATGTTCATTGAGCCATTCCTCTGCCATTTTACTTACGTCCGCCATTTTTGCCTCGTTTTGATTCTTTTTCAAGTTTTCTCTTTAGCTTTTCAAGAGGTGATTTTTCAATATCAACACCATTTAAGCGGCAATGCTCTTCGTAGGATATTGCATTTCTTCTAGATTCCTCATCTTCTTTCTTTTGTTTCTCAGCTAACTTTTGAGAATCAATTTCAGCTCTCTTTTCATAAAGCTTACACATGTATTTTTCGAGAGCAATAAAAAGTTTTTGAGGATTTACTGTCTTTCCTACATAGATTTCACCATACTCGCCCATAGAAAACTCATAAAAGAATCTAGTAAGTTCACTAGGCGTAAGGTGACAGTATTCTTGTCTGATACGCTGCGCCATAGCTTTGAACTGATAAGGAGTAGTCGAATCAATAGCACCAATAACCATAAACAAGTCAATGAGCATTATCTTAATCCAAAACTCGCTTGCACCCTCTTTGAAGTACTTATCAATACTAACAAACGACATACCGCCTCTAGCTACAGAATCATATACAGATGTGATTGCATCTGTTCGATTTTGCAGAGTAGGATATTTGTCTAAGAATAGCGCATATTGTTTGCCATATTTTGCTACCGCTTGGCTACATTCAGTCGGCAAGGATTGAACTAATTTTGTTGAAAGTTCGTTGCTGTTGTTCATAACTGTTTACACCATTGTTTTTAGGAGCGTACAACCCGGAATAGTTGTTTCCCATAGAATGCTCAACGATAACCTTTGCGTATTCTGGATTTCCGCCCGACATCTTTAAAAGCTTCTTTTTAAGAGCCGCAAGACCACGAGGTTGATACTTCTGACGTTTCTCTTTCTTGTATGCAAGCCACATATCGAGAGCTTCTTGACAGGGGTAAATCTCCTCCGGTTGCACTTCTTCCTCAAAGTCTGATAAATCGTTGCCTAACGAGAACGCAGCACCCATACAAAAGATTTTCTGTTTCTCTGCGTCATTAGGAAACAACTCGCTAGACTTCTGACGTATATTAGTTTGTAACATCATAAGCTATTGTATGTAATTTTTTTGTCTTTCTATATCATGCTGAATATGCAGTAGTGCGATATATTCATCAGAATCAGGAAAATCAAATCCAGCTTCTTCTTTTGCCCATACTTTGAAATCAGAAATTGATTTGCTCATTTCGTCTTTCGTAAGGTCAGCAGAAGAACGGAGATACTTATAGCATTCTCCCGTGAATTTATCAATCCCTTCTCTGAGGAACATATCTTTATTCACTACTAACTTGTAGAAATGCGTCTTAACTTCGTTCAGAGTGTAGCCGTATTGGAGACCGAATGCAGATAGAAGTAAATGAAGGTATGCGTTCTGATTTAAAGAACGTCCACGTTTCTCTTTTAACTCTACCATAGCGCCTTTGCTCTCCAACTTGGCTACTTTTGCCCTAAACGTTTCCAGTTCAAACACATTTTTCAGGTTGAACCACATAAGCGTTGAATGCTCGTTTGATTAATTCTACACTAGAAGGGTAAATCATCAGAAGACTGTGCATCAGAAGATGGAGCACCTGATTGTGGTTGCTGCGGTTGTGCAGGTGGGGTATAAGGTGCAGATGGCTGTGCTACACCTGCTGGTGCTTGTGCAGCAGCTTGTTGTGACACCTTAGTAACATTCCAAGCACGAATCTGATTAAAATATCTGCCCTGATATTCATGTGCATCAATATCAAAGCTAACGTTAATAACCTCACCGGAATGAATGCCAAAACTAGCAATTCTATCTGCGCCAAAAACATCAAAAGCCATCTTCTTAGGATATTGCTCTTGTGTTTCTATCACATAAGTCTGAGACTTCCACTCACCTCTTGCAGAGACGCCGCTTCTTTCAGGTAAAACGGCAATAACTTTTCCTTGAATTTCCATTATTTTTTATTTAAAGAATTTTGTAAAACCAAATCGGCCAACTCATCAAAGTAGGCTGCATCCTTGATAGCGGAGTCCTGTTCGCCTGTAACCTTTGATGCTATTGAGCCTTTCTGCATAATCAAGCTATAAAGATAGCCGTCGATGGTATTTGAACCCATGAGAATCCACGATGTAACCGCATTCTTCTGACCGTTACGATAGGCACGGCATTCACACTGCGACAAGTCTGCCATCGTCCACGGGAGTTCGACGAACACCACGTTGGAAGAAGCCGTAAGCGTAAGACCTACGCCGGCCGCCTTGATGGAGCAGATGATGATTCTCTTTTTCCTAGCCTGAAAAGAATCAATAGCCCATTGTTTCTGCTGCTGACTATCAGAGCCGGTTACGGTGCAAACCTCGTCAGGAAACTCTTTCTTGATTGCACTAACGACATCACGATGCTCGGCGAACACGATTATCTGTTCTTCGGTGTCATGGAGAAACTCTATAGTCGCCTTCATTTTTCCTCGTCCGGATATCGAGCGAAGGTTCATAAACCTGACAAGAGCCTTCATTCTAAGCTTTTTCCTAGCCTCTTCCTCGGAGCAGCTCTTGTATTCGAGAAGGAACGTGAGCAGGTCTTTCTGGCAGGTATCGTACTCTTCCTGTGTCTCTGGGTCGAGGGCAACACTGATGGTCGTTCTGGTCAAATCCGGCAAATCCTTGAGAACATCTTTCTTTTCTCTGCGGAAGTAGCACGTTTCGTGTATCTTCCGGTTAAGCTCTTCAAGATTATCGTTCTCACCATACCTGTTACAGAACTCACCAAACCCTCCGAACTCGTCGTTCAGACGACCGAGGATAGCAAGCTGGCAGGCCAGGTCTGTTGCGTGATTGACAACGGGTGTACCTGTTAGCTCATAGATATACTCCTTACCCTGGCACAATCCCATGATAATTTTAGACTGCCTTGTTGATGGATCCTTGACTCTGGCAGACTCGTCGATAATCACAGACTTGATAATCTTCAGTTCATCACGAAACAGGAAGTTTTTCAGCCGTAACGGTTTCGGACCGAGGCTTACGACGAAGTATTTTGCAAGAGACTCGTAATTGCATATCACTACATCATACAGGTTCATCTGAGTAAGATGATATCCATATGTCGCATTGACGGAATCGGTAAGAATGAGAGGCCGGAGGTTCGTAAACTTCTTTATCTCTCGTTCCCAATTAACCTTTAGTGCAGCAGGGCAAACAACAAGGCAGGGGGTTGCCTTTGCACGTTCAATGGCGACGATAGACTGAACCGTCTTACCGGTTCCCATGTCATCGCCATTGATACAGCGCTTCATGGAAAGCTCCATGCGTACACCTTCTTCTTGATAATCGTATAATTTTGGTTTATCTGACATAATAATAAATTATAATAAACACCACATGCGGAAAGCCCATTCAAGAGCCTTCTCCCTACCACGCAAATACAACTCGTCACCACGTTCAATCTTTTTGTAGAATACTTTCTTCTTAGTCTTTGAAACTGCAAAGATAAAGTCTTGATTTCCGTATCTAGGGTCAATGCTGTGTGTCAAGTCCATATACCATGCACGGCTTCTATCCCAGTCCACGAAATCGATCTGAGCCTCAAATTGCTCCTGTGACGTAGCTGCGGTGGTCTTCAAATCACCGCCGAACTCCCCGAGCCACCAGTCAAACTTGCAGCGTACCGGAAGTTCGAACTCGAAGCCCTGGTATTCCATCTTCATATGCGGATTGATGAATGTTTTCTGACCGACCGCATTCTTCAGGACGAAATCAAGGAACCTATCCTTCGTGGCCTGTTTCTTCAGAACAGCAAGCCGATCTAGACCCCATTTCCAATCCTTCTCCGTATATTTCTCGTCATCGACCGTCATGGCGTAATGATTGCACTTTTCCGGTTCGGTAACGAGAGCGTCAACGAGAGTTCCGAGATGGAAAGCCTTTCTCTTGTCCTCTTCCTTTACGAAGTTGATCTGCGGGTTCAGGGCAAATTTCAACGCAGTGAGGTCCGAATTGGAGACCTCACCACGAGAATAATAAGGGTCAAACGGTTGTTCTGCCATATTACTTAGCCGTTACCTCATCCTCATATTTAATATAAGGAGAAACGATATACTCTTCTTCGCTGTTTGCGTGTTTCTCGCAAGCCTTACGCATGAATTCCAACTTAGAAGCAAGCTTATCAGGAGCCATCTTTGAGCCTTCGATCGTCCACCACTGCTGAATGATGTCGAGCCAAGCATTCTTGTCGGTAACAACAAGACGTTTTGTTACCTTGATTTTCTGCTTGCCGGTTTCTCCAACGGAAGTCTGGGCAAAGAGCGACTGAGCCTGTGCAGTAGCGTGCTGGGCTGCATTCTCTGCATCACGCTTCTCCTTCTCAGCTGCAAGCTTTCTCTGCTGCTCTTCCTTTGCGGCTTCATCAGCCTTACGAATAGCATCTTCCTTTGCCTTGCGTTCAGCCTCAGCAGCGGCAGCTTCCGCCTCTTTACGCTTACGCTCTTCCTCGGCAGCTTTCAGCTCTGCTTCCTTGGCCTTGCGTTCAGCCTCAGCAGCTTTCAGCTCTGCCTCCTTGCGCTTACGCTCTTCCTCATCCTTTACACGCTGAATTTCCTCCTGCTTCTTGCGCTCTTCCTCAGCAGCCTTACGTGCTTCCTCCTCTTTGCGCTTACGCTCCTCTTCAGCCTTGCGAGCTTCCTCTTCCTTACGCTTGCGCTCCTCTTCTGCCTTCTTGATTTCAAGAAGTTCAGCAATCTTAGAGTCAAACTTCATAAGAAGCTCATCACGCGTAGCATTTACGGTCTGCTTATAAGATGAAAGAAGAGAAGCGGAAACATCCTTGTAGGCTCCATTCATAATCTCCTTGGCATCATTCTCATCAATTTCGGAAGAGTATGAAGGCTTGTTATTTACGAAAAGATGTCCGAGGTCAAGAACATCAGAACACTCTGCAATACGTTTCTTAACTTCATCCTTGTTATCAAGGGTGAGAAGAGAGAACGTATTATTAAGTGAGTTGATAGCAGCAGAAGAATGCTCTGTAAGGAGATTGTTCAAAATATCAATCGTATCAGTCTTCAACTTAATCTTGGCCTCCTTGATGCGCTCCTGGCGCATGCGTTCCTGCTCAGCCTTACGCTGCTGTTCAAGCTTGTATGCCGCATACTCGTTGCGCTTCTCCTGAATCTTATAGACAACAGAATCGGTGTTCTTGATAGAGATAAGGTTCTCCATCATAGTAAAACCCTTACGGACAATATCGAACACTTGGGTAACACCCTTACGTTTCTCCGTCATTGCTTTCTCTGTCAGTTTAGCTTTCTTGATAAACTCAGCGGCTCTCTCGTCAAGAGCATCGTTCATTCCGGAAACGCCAATATCAAACAACAGAGACTCACCTGCATTCACGCATGCCTCATAAGATTTCCTGTTGGCTTGCACCGCATTTTCCGTATCAGATTTTAGCGTTGCAATCTGTCTTGTAATATTGTTGGCTTGTTGTTGTACCAACTGCAATTCTGTATTTTCTGCCATATATAACAATTTTAAAATGGTGAATCACTGTCAACCTTTACCTTGACGCCTTTGTCTTCCGGTGCGGTATCTCCGGCGCCAAAGGCTTCCTGAGACGGTTTCTGCTGAGTCTGCATATCGATGTCGGCCTGCAAAAGAGCTCCAAGACCAACCTTCAGTTTAGGATAGCCCTTGAACGCATGCTTGCATGTCTTCGAGATAAGGAAGCCTGTGTCGATATCTCTGAAATACGTTCTGCCATCGTTCCCGACATAGTTTCCGCCGTAAAGAGCGTTGGCTTTGTTGTCTTTACCTCCGAACTTCTCCGAATACGTACGGAGACGGTCGATACCTTCGCGGTCAAGAACGAAGTAATCGTAGGCATTATTCGGAAGAATAATCTTCACGTAACAAGCAACGATGTATGAATTTTCAGGTCGAGGATAAGTCTTTGCGTAATCAACGTACTTATGACCGTCTCGTTCACCGAAACGAAAATCGTCACAATTGTAAACTACGACAGGATTGTCACAACGAACAATTTGACCGGCTCGCTGGCGAAGAAGAATCTCGCCATATCCAGTATAGGTGATCTTGGCCGTATAATTCGTTTGTCTGGTATTCTTGTCGTAGTTACTGTAACCCATGAGGTAACAGAGTGTCGTAGTTCCCTTTTCGAGAGACAATCCGTTAATTGCCAGGTTCATGAAGGCATCATGAATATTCAGTGACGGGGCTTTTTCAAGATAGCCCTTGAACGAGCCATTGAGAAGTTCTTCGTTGAAGAATGCCTTCTGCTCTTCGAAAAATACTTCTCCGCCCTCTCCGAACTTCTGATTGTACACCTCGATGAATCTGTCTCTTGCCAAATCGCAAATTTGATTATGAGGCGTTTTGTTTAACTGCTCTATATCCATTTGTATAGATTTTAAAATTAATGAACTCTATCTAAATATCTGAAGTAAGTTTCAACGGTCGCCACATCACCTTTTTCGTTGACGTAATCGTAGTGAAGTGGTATCTTACCGAGTTTTCTGCCCTCACCTTCGATATAGTTGAGGTATGCCGCCTTTCGGGCCAGCTGTAGTGACTTGCTCCGTGGAAGTTCCATGAGGCACGCATGTACCTTACGCAAGTCAAGTACAGCAAAGGCCATCTTGGCGGGCATTCTTGCTATTCTGTTTTCTACTTCTGTCATTCTTCATTTTCTTTAGACTCAGAAGAAGATGGAGCTACATGCTCGAAGACATCCATAACCTTAGTCTCGTTAAGGCCAACGATATCGTAGTCGATCATTGTCTTCCCCATCACCTCATCAACATAACGAAGAGCACGGGCAAGCGACTTGGCCTGGACGAGGTAATTGACATTACTACGCTTCTCCTTCTCACTCTTTTCATCAATCGTGATGAATTGGAGCTTTGCTGCGTACCATTTGTCATCTTCACTATTGTCAGAGAAGAATACCTCTTTGAAATTCGCCTCCTTTGTGCTAGGGACGTTCATGTCACCACTAGAATAGACAGCCATTTCTTCGATGATAGAAGCTTCTGCACCTGTACAAGACAGAGCTTCAACGATGTAGCACTCGCTAACGACCTTTTCTGAACCGTCTTCCTGAGTTTTCTGATACTTAATCTTGGTTTCGAACCAAGAACCTGATTTTGCTCTCATTGTTATACGAATTAATGTGTTATTACTCGCCCTCCTTCATTACTTTCAATAACTCACAGAGGCCTTCAAGACCGGTCGTCTCTCCGTTTTTTACTCTCTCCTTGAGCTCATCTAACTTCTTGATATTGTCGAGATAAGCGTTCTCCTGCGCTTTGATGCGCTTTGTGATACCCAGCTCCGGGCAATCACAGAGAATGATGTCCAATGCGATGTTGGCGAAGAGGTTCGTATTATTCTCCTTCTTGCCTTCATCATCAAACTCGTCGACATCACGAGTAAACTGTTTTTTGTCCTCGATAACCTTCTTAAGCTCATTGAACTCAGAATGAGCATTCGAGATGTCGAATGCTTTGTCAATAAGAGCCTGCTTGTCAATTACTACACTGACGATAATTTTGTCTTTGTCCATAATTTAAAATATTTAGAATTTAACAACTAGTCTTCCTGGTCCCAACCAAAAAGATGTGCTACGAATGATACAGCAGCAAACATAACTACTGTGGTTAGTAAACTAATGAAAATTATACACATATCTTTTAGATTTTACACCTTATTATATTATATAGCAGTCGGACGGTGGATAATCAACGATTTTCCATTCATTCTTCTTTATCTTGATAGCCTTGCGGAATATCACGACAGACTCACCGTTGTGACGTTTCCTGTTGTGGGCGATAAGTCTTGCTACCACAGCTTTAGTAGTTATCGAAAACTCCCTAAGCTTCGAGGTGTAGAGGCTTTTGACATCACATATCACAATTCTGTCGCCTTCCCGGTAAACGAAGTCGGAAGTATAGTTGTGACCGTAGAGCAATGACCTTCTCTCGAACTTGACCTTTGTCCTAAGCTGTTTTGGTTTCAGCATCCATACCGGATTGATTGCCGTGATGGTTACCTGTCTGTGAATGCAGCTTATGCCAGGATCATCGAGGATGGTCTGCAAGTACAGATACTCCTCTCTTGAATCGTATTCGTTCCCGTCAGGAGCGTAATACTTCTTTGAACCTACGCGTCCCATGTCTTGCCGGCCTCCGCTCCGGGATTTTTAAAAAGCAGATTGATAGCCTCAGATCCGTACCTCTGCCACATTTTGTTACCCCACTGGATAAGATATTCACCCTTTCGGGCTTCGAGCTTACCGTCCGTACGTTCCGGTTTAAGGCGAACAGTAATATCCCTTCCGTTCTGTTCTATGCTTTCAACGCATTCCAGATTCCGAAGAGCATTAATGTTTTCCTTACTGATTCTTATTATGTTTTTAACTTTCATCTATAGTAAAACCTCTCCGTTTAGCCAACCACGCAAGGCAGGAGAGGATTGCACGTGGTTATTTGTGAGATGGAGTAGAAATCAATATTAAAGGGAGGAGGGAGAATTGACTCCCTCACTCCCAAAGATAATCAAAAACTGTAAATTTATGGCACTCACACAATTAAGTGAGCCACATGCAGGACTCGAACCTACGACCAACCACCATGTTAGGCTGCTCTGACCAACTGAGCTAATGTGGCTTGTACCTCCTACTTTCACAAGCAAGAGGATTAATACTCAACTCAAATTACATTAAATGACTTATATAAAGCGCCGACCTCTGTCAGCTAAAGCAAAAACATATAGAAATACCTACTTGGGAAGCCCAGAGGAGACTCCAACTCCCAACCTCGCGGAAAGAACCGCGGCTCTATGCAGTTGAGCTACTGGGCGACGCATAAGTTAACCAATCAAAAATTCTTGAAAAACGAAAGAAATTGGGAAGAGAGGATGGATTCGCACCATCGACCTCCAAGGGGCTTCCCCTGGTGCTCTGCTACTGAGCTACTCTCCTCAGAAAATAAAAAATAATCTATTAAAAGGGATAGACGTACCCTATCTTCTCAGACCAGATACGCAAAGAAAAAACTTTCACCTCAATTTTAATTTAAAGTATATGAAAACATTTGTGGCAGGTACAGAACTCGAATCTGTGACCTCTAGGTCATGAACCTAGCGAGCTACCAACTGCTCCAACCTGCGATGTATACAGACTATCTTCACAGACGAGCTGCATTTAAAGCGAATAATTTTATTAAAATAATGAATTACTTTTTGGAGGAGACGGAGGACTCGAACCCCCATATCACGACGATAAGAACGGTATCATCTAGTTGTCGCTGTGCTTCCAATTACACCAGTCTCCTCTTTGATTTTTATCATGAATGAGCAATTCTCACTTCATTTGGATTTTCAGAGCTTTTCCTGCTCACCAGACTGCAACGTTTTCACCAGTGCTTGCACCGACAATTCTTCGTTCCGGTGTAGTCCGTCTGCTTACTTGATGCAGATTAGCTGGATTTTCGTATGTCGTGCGTCCTTTCGCCGGGTCCCGGCATCCATTGATGCTATCCAGTTACTTCTTTTCCACGCATACTATTTCTGTGCATCAATATGTCAAAGAACTATCTTCCATGTCCGCTCAATGAAACTCTCATCTGACGCAAGATTGTCGCTGCCCGAACGACCTACTTTATAAGGTATAAGGACTTACCTTTGCGCCGTCAGAGAGGAATTCAACTACTAAACGGAACTAAAAAAAGAGTGTGACTGAGGAGGGACTCGGACCCTTCGACCCTCGTTTTAGGAAAACGATGCTCTATCCAACTGAGCTACTCAGTCTGATTGGGGCGAAAGAAGCTAAACGAACAGACATCGCCCCAAAGTGTCTACCGCTGTAGACGTAAACAAAAAACTAATAACTAACAATCATGCCCTCACGAGCAAATGAAACAAATCTATAACTTTAACCATACCAATATTTCAACACACTTCCAATGCTAGCAGACGATTCTATTCTTTTCTACCATCTTGCGAACATCAGACACCTTATAGAATATGGTGTTTCGCACCTTATAGTAAGGCAGAATACCCGATTCTCTCAAATCTTTTATGTACTCCTTACTAACACCACCAAGGTATGCCAGGATTGTCTTATTGGTCAGGAATTCCTGGTCTACTTCCTTCAACGAGATGATTTTCTCCACCACGTCGATACCAACCTTTGTGTGATACTTCGGTTCCATAAGACTATATAGTATATTTATCACGTAAGAGTTCAGCAGCTTTTGACAACTTGGTTATGAGAGAAAGAACACCTTTTCGACTTAGCATTATATGTGTAGCTAATCTATCATCCCCTTCCTCGTCGGAATCGTTGTCAAATATCTCCAAACAAACCAAATCTTCACTTATACTAACCGGATTCATCTTTTCGTCAACAGAAAAGGCCGTTACTGTTGAAACTTGATATTCCGCCTCGTTAAATTCAGAACAACCATTAACCAAATATTGTTCACAGTGATTTTCCTTACGGAACTTATCGTTAACTTCTTCTTGTGTCATAATCTTACTTTTTATTACCATTATAATATCCGTCAAGCAAGTCCGGATTTCCTAAGAACTTATTTATGAAGTACATTTGCCCTTTACCAGTAATCTTTGTAGTGAAGACTTGTATAAGCTCGCCGTCTTTTCCTTTTCGGTAGTCTGGCTTCACAACAAACAACTCTTGCTCAGTATATCGTTGAAGAGGCAAATTCCACTTCTCTCCAGTCTTGCAAAGATAATTGTTATCTCGCATCCATCTAAAGAGATTGTTTTGCCCTATCTTGATTCCGTTCTGCGTTAAAATCTTCGCAAACTCACCGAGGAGACATCCTTCCTTTACGATAGTCATTGCTCTTCCGAATACAGTATAAGGCTCATCATCCTTTGATTTCTGTTCGAGTTGCTTTATACGCTCTTCTCTTCTTTTAAGAGTCGCTTGCGCAACAACAAGAGCCCTAGCCATCAAATCCTCTTCGGACTCATTATCTTTAGCGACCATATATCCGCCATCCATTCTGATACTTGGAAGAACCTCATCAAAGACCCACTTTTGAAAATCTTCGGCATTTGACTTACGAGACATAAACACACACTTATAAAAATTAGCTTCATTTATATAAGTAAGTTGTACTTTCTGCGAAGTCGTAACTCCATACTGATTTGTTGTTTCAGAGACCCCGTCGGTTAAAACGACACCGTCTTGGTAAAGCCTTGTTTTACAATCACGTGAATTTTTAATATCCAACGCCCTACAAACATCCGAAAGACAAAACAAAGGTTTCTCTTTTGTTCCTGCAATTCGTATAGCCCCAAATGTCGGACTAACCATAGTTTTACAAATATCATTCATACACTAACTATTTAAAGTTTACTACTCAACCGGAACAGCGGTAATAATCGCCGTATGGTTCTTGTAATCTGCCGAGGTTGAGTATTTGAGTACCCCCTTCGGCAAATCTTCGTATTGAGCAAGCTGATAGGCGTATGTTACTGCCGACCGAACTGCTCTTGCGGACTCAAGCAGAAAGACTTCAAATTTTCCTGGTTTGATGCCCAATATGTCCTGTTTTGTTATTCTCGCAACTTTTTTCATCTTTGTTACTTAAATAATTCGTTTAAAATTTGGAGGTATGCGAAAAAAGTCGTATATTTGCAGTGTCAATGTAAAGTACGTACTTTCGGTCGCACAAGCCTCCGTTTGTAACGGCTTTGTTGGTTACTCGACCGTTAACGAGTGCAAAGGTATAAAAACTTCGGTAAAGTACCCAATGTTTCGGTAAAATACTTCGGTATATTACCGAATTTTAACGTTTCGAGCCAATTTAGTTGCAAATATAAAACTAAGAAACATTATGGGAACATTAAATTCGGTACAAGAAAGGTTAGATTATCTCATCAAGATCAAGAAGATGAGTGAGAATGCCTTTATGAAGGCTACAGGAACCAACAACATCGGCAAGATGAGAAGCGGAAAGCTTTCAATATCCGAGGGAACGATTAGCAAAATATGCAATTCTCTTGGAGTTAGTTATAGCTGGCTGAAGTATGGAAGCGGAAGTATGAATGGAAATATGGTAATTCAGCTAGGCGAAACGCATCAGAAGATAGAAGAGTCCATCAACGAGGCGTTTAAGCACGGCATACCGATGGCACAGTTGATAAATGCCGGGAACGTTGGTGACAATAGTCAAAACATAACTACGGGAACGGAACGAGCCAAGGAGCGTGAAGAGGAATCGTTCAAAGACAAGAACGCCCAGCTCATTCAGATCATCAACGCCAAGGATGAGATTATCAAGGCAAAGGACAGCGAAATTCGTCTTCTCAGAAAGATTCTCGCAGATAACGGAATCGAAGTATAACATTATTATATATAAGGATTATGAAGAAGGTATTATTAGCAGCAATGGTACTTCTTGCAGGAGTATCATTCACGTCATGCAGCAGTAGCGATGATGACGGAACAAATCCAGGAGCAGAGCAGCCAAACTACAAGATTCACGACAATAATATTGTCGGAGTATGGAGAGGCGGCAACTACTACTTCGTTTCATTCTCGTCTGACAAGCACAACGCTTCTCTTATCTCAAACAAGTTTCTTGATGAAGGAGATTACAGCATCAAAGGGGACACGATTACCGTAAACAACAAGTACTTCGGCAACGAAACGAAATATGTAGTGAACAGCTTAAGCTCAAACAAGCTTTCTATGACCATTACATATAACGACAGATGGGAAGGAAAGAAAACGGAAACAATGAGCTTCACTAAATCAGAAGACACTCCATGCACAAAGACTAATGATTTGGTCGGCAAGTCATACTATGCTCAGTATTCAGTAAGCCACGGAAGTCAGCACTGGAACAAGACATTCCTGACATACAACACCATATCATGCACTAGAAGCGATGCAGCCAGCTCTACTCCATCCACATTCTACTATGTATATATGAAGCCAATGCTTTACTTCTATGTAATAAGGAGCAATGAATTCTACTACGATACCGTAAGATGCGGTAAAGTTGAGTTCAACTCAAACAACCAAATTGATGGCATGGGTTCGCTTTACGGCGACAAGCTGTACTAAACGCATTTGTCAGCAATATGCAAGTAACAGAAAATAAGAATTTATAAATAGTTGAAAATAAGAGACTTATAGAATTAAGATGATTACAGTACAAAATCTTGCAATCCAATTCGGAAAGAGAGTGCTTTACAAGGATGTAAACCTCAAGTTCACTCATGGTAATATTTATGGTATCATCGGTGCTAACGGTGCCGGAAAATCTACTTTCCTCCGCGCTATCAGCGGTGACCTTGAACCAAACAAGGGTACAGTAGAAATGGGACCAGGCGAGCGACTTTCTGTCTTGGAACAGGACCACTTCAAATATGACGATTTCCGCGTGATGGATACCGTTTTGATGGGTCATCAGCCATTATGGGAAAACATGAAGGAGCGCGAGCGCCTCTATGCTAAGCCAGAGATGACAGAAGAAGATGGTAACCTCGCTGCAGAGCTGGAGCTCAAGTTTGCAGAAATGAATGGTTGGGAGGCAGAAAGCAATGCCGCACAACTTCTGCAGAACCTCGGCGTAAAGGAAGACCGCCACGACAAACTCGTCGGAGAACTTTCAAATACAGAGAAGGTGCGTGTCATGTTGGCTAAGGCACTCTTCGGCAACCCAGACAACCTCCTTCTCGATGAGCCTACCAACGACCTCGACCTCGACACAGTTGAGTGGTTGGAAGACTATCTCAGCAACATTGAACAGACCGTACTCGTAGTATCTCACGACCGCCACTTCCTCGATGCAGTAAGTACCCAGACCGTAGATATCGACTTCGGTAAGATTACTATGTTTGCAGGTAACTACTCTTTCTGGTATGAGAGTTCTCAGTTGGCTCTCCGACAGGCTCAGAACCAGAAGATGAAGGCTGAAGAGAAGAAGAAGCAGTTGGAAGAATTCATCCGCCGATTCTCAGCTAACGTTGCTAAGAGTAAGCAGACTACATCCCGCAAGAAGATGCTGGAGAAACTGAACGTTGAAGAAATCCGTCCTTCAAGCCGTAAATACCCAGGCATCATCTTCCAGATGGACCGTGAGCCAGGTAACCAGATTCTTGAGGTAGAGGGACTGAAAGCATGCGATGAGGATGGAACCGTTCTCTTCGACAATGTAAACTTCAACATAGAAAAGGGCGAGAAGGTAGTATTCCTCTCTCACAACCCTAAGGCGATGACCGCACTCTTCGAAATCATCAACGGCAACCGAAAGGCTGACGCAGGTGACTACAAGTGGGGCGTTACTATCACAACAGCTTATCTCCCACTCGATAATACAGAATTCTTCCAGAGCGACAAGAACCTGGTAGACTGGTTGAGCCAGTATGGTCCAGGAAACGAGGTTGCCATGAAGGGCTACCTCGGAAGAATGCTCTTCAGCGGCGAAGAAGTACTGAAAAAGGTAAATGTCCTCTCCGGAGGTGAGAAGATGAGATGTATGATTGCACGCATGCAGTTGCAGAACGCCAACTGCCTGATTCTTGATACACCAACCAACCACTTGGACTTGGAGAGTATTCAGGCATTCAACAACAACCTGGTAGGTTTCAAGGGCAATATCCTCTTCTCTAGCCACGACCACGAATTCATCAACACCGTGGCAAACCGCATCATCGAGCTCACTCCATCAGGCACCATCGACAAGCTCATGTCTTATGATGAGTATATCTACGATGAAGCTATCAAGGAGCAGAAGGCTAAGATGTACGGATTCTAAACAGAAAGTTATTCTGCTGTTTTAAACAGCAACCACAAATTATCTTATAATTAATAGTGCCAATTCGATGAGAATCGGGTTGGCACACTTTTTGTCAAACAACCAATAATAAGATTTATCATGTTTAAAAAATTTAAGACTATGTCAAAAGAAAAAGAAATCAATATAGAGGACGGAAACGTTCAGGAGACTGTTCAGAACGAAAATAATGAGCAGACAACTCAAAATGAAAATACTGAGGAAAATCAGAATACTGACAACAAGGCAGAAGAAGGTGACAACAATACAGACGCTGCTGACAAGAAGGCAGAAGAGATTGATCCTTTAACAAAAGCACAGCAAGAGGTAGAGGAACTCAAGAAACAGTTGCTCTATAAGACTGCCGAGTTTGAGAATTACCGTAAGCGTACTCTCAAAGAGAAGGCAGAACTGATTTTGAATGGTGGCGAGAAGACTGTAGCTGCTATTCTGCCTATTCTCGATGACTTTGAGCGCGCCATCGCTGACAAGAGCGAAGATCCTAAGGTTATCAAGGAAGGTGTCCAGATGATTTTCAACAAGTTCGTAAAGACACTCGAAGGTCTTGGTGTAAAGAAGATTGATACCAACGACAAGGATTTCGATGTAGATTTCCACGAGGCTATTGCTATGGTTCCAGGAATGGGTGATGACAAGAAGGGAAAGATTATTGACTGCGTCCAGACTGGGTACACGATGAACGACAAGGTGATTCGCCATGCCAAGGTAGCTGTAGGTCAGTAAGAAAGAAATATCAAGAGTTATTTTTCAATATCCAGAACATTCTATTAGAATTCTGTAAGAAAATTCAATATTTGAAATAAGCAAATGGCTAAGAGAGACTATTATGAGGTGCTGGGCGTAGACAAGTCGGCATCAGAAGACGAAATAAAGAAGGCGTATCGAAAGATTGCCATCAAGTATCACCCAGACCGCAACCCTGGCAACAAAGAGGCGGAAGAGAAATTCAAGGAAGCTGCCGAAGCTTACGAAGTTCTACACGATGCCCAGAAGCGCCAGCAATATGACCAGTTTGGTTTCAATGGTCCACAAGGTGGATTCGGCGGATTCGGCGGTGGTGCCAGCATGGATATGAACGACATTTTCTCTATGTTTGGCGACATCTTTGGCGGACACGGCGGTTTCAGCGGCTTTGGTGGCGGCGGATTCGGTGGCGGCTCACAGAAGCGGGTTTACCAGGGTGGCGACCTTCGCGTAAGAGTAAAACTGACTCTCCAAGAGGCAGCAACAGGTGTTACCAAGCGCTTCAAGATTCGCAAGGATGTAACTTGCTCTGCATGTCACGGAACAGGTTGCGAAGGTGGTGCCCAGCCGGAAACATGTCCGGAATGTCATGGAAGCGGCTATGTCTTAAAGACGGTGCGCAGCATGTTCGGCATGATGCAAACTCAGGCTGCCTGTACAAAGTGTGGCGGTGAGGGAACTATCATCAAGAAAAAATGTAAGGAATGCGGTGGCGACGGAATCGTGAAGGGCGAGGAACTCGTAGAAATCAACATTCCTGCAGGTGTCGACAACGATATGGTTGTTACTGTTGAAGGCAAGGGTAACCAAGGCAAGCATAATGGTCTCTATGGAAACCTCCAGGTAATGGTAAGCGTAGAAAAGAACGATGATTTCGAGCGTGTAGGTCAGGACTTATACCATAATCTTGTTCTTGACTTTGCAACTGCCACTTTGGGTGGCGAGGTAGAAGTCCCTACCTTGGATGGCAAGACAAAGATCAAAATAGAACCAGGCACACAACCAGGCAAACAGATTCGTTTGCGTGGCAAAGGTATGCCGGCTATTCAGGGATATGGTTATGGCCGTGGTGATATTATCGTCAATATTACCGTTTTCGTACCTACCTCTCTGACCAAGGAAGAAAAGAATCTTGTAGTGAAATTCAAGGAATGCGATAATTTCAAAGCAGATAATGCAGAGAAGAAGTCTCTCTTTGAAAGTTTCAAGAACCTCTTTAGAAAATAAACTGTAAAGAGCAATCCCCGAAGAGGGCGAACTATCTTAGAAAGAACGGTTCGCTCTTTTCGGGGATTATCTGTATATATAATAAGGTATAACATATAACATGAATTATCAAGAAACTGTTGAATATCTTTTCACCAGCACGCCGGTTTTTGAAAAGATTGGAGCCAAGGCATACAAACCTGGGCTTGATACGATGTATAAAATGGATGAACACTTCGGACATCCTCATAACCAATATAAATGTATCCACATTGCAGGAACCAACGGAAAAGGTTCATCATCCCATACCCTTGCTGCAATCCTGCAGAGCCAGGGCTATAAGGTCGGCCTGTTCACATCTCCACATCTTGTAGATTTCAGAGAACGCATTCGCGTAAATGGCGAGATGGTAAGCGAAGAGTATGTAATCGACTTTGTAGAAAACAACCGGAAATTCTTCGAACCGCTACATCCTTCGTTCTTTGAACTGACCACCATGATGGCATTTCAATATTTTGCAGAACAAAAGGTAGACTTTGCTGTCATCGAAGTTGGATTGGGGGGAAGACTGGACAGTACCAACATCATTACTCCTATTCTTTCTGTCATCACAAACATCAGTTTTGACCACACCCAATTCCTCGGGAATACACTCGGCAAGATTGCAGGCGAAAAGGCGGGCATCATCAAACCACAGATTCCTGTCGTTATTGGCGAATGGAACGAAGAGACCCAACCTGTGTTCATCCAAAAAGCCCACGAGCAGAATTCTCCTATCCATTTTGCACTGGCAGCAGACGCAGACATAAACTTCGAACTGAAAGGCAACTATCAGAAAAAGAACTTCTGCACCATATCCGCAGCCGTAGAATGCCTGAAGGAAGAAGGAATAGAAATCAAAGATCAAAGCATAAAGAACGGCTTTGAACATGTATGCGAGCTGACAGGCTTACGCGGCAGATGGGAAAAACTCAACGAGCACCCTCTCACCATCTGTGATACAGGACATAATCTTGCCGGATGGGAGTATCTGGAACCTCAGATTGCATCCATCAAAGCCGATACGAAACATATTGTCTTCGGAATGGTTGATGACAAAGATGTAGAGCATGTAATGGGACTATTAGAAAAGTTGCCAAAAGAAAGCACGATTTTCTATTGGACGCAGCCATCAACCAAAAGAGCGATTCCTGTAGACAAATTATACGGATACGCACAAAAGCACGGCTTAAACGGAACATGCTATCAAACTATCGCACAGGCATTTAACAAAGCAAAAGCAAACGCAAAAAAAGATGATTTTATCTTTATTGGCGGATCAAGTTACGTCGTTGCCGATTTGCTATCAGAATCATTTTAGGATTTTTTAAATCAAAAAGTTCATAAAATATTTGTAATACTCATTTTTTTTTAGTTACTTTGCAGTACATTACTTAAACCAAAGTAAGGTAACTAAAAAAAGTGAGATATTATGAATACAGAACCAGCAAATAAGTGTGGTTTGAAAAGAGAAGATTTTCAGACCACAGTGAATGGCAAGAAGACTGATCTCTTCGTGTTAAGAAACAAGCAAGGCAACGAAGTTGCAGTGACTAACTATGGTGGAGCAGTCGTAGCCATCATGATGCCTGACAAGGATGGCAACTATGCCAACCTCATCCAGGGCCATGACAACATACAGGACGTCATCAACTCACCAGAGCCATTCTTGAGTGTGCTCATCGGTCGTTATGGCAACCGTATTAAAGAAGGCAAGTTCATACTTCACGGCAAGGAGTATCACTTGGCATGCAACGATGGTCCCAACCACCTGCATGGTGGACCTACAGGTTTCCACACCAAAGTTTGGGATGCAACCCGCATGAGTGATAGCGCTGTCGTGTTGAAATACACGAGCCCTTATGGTGAAGAAGGCTTCACTGGTGAGTTGACAGTTTGGGTAGCTTACACATTGACCGATGACAATGAGTTCGTTATCAAGTATCAGGCTACAACCAACAAGACAACCATCTGCAACCTGACACATCACGCTTTCTTCTCAATCCAGGGTATTGCTAATCCTACCCCAACAATTGACAATATCATCTGTGAGGTGAACGCAAACTACTATCTCCCTATCGATAAGTATTCTATCCCTACAGGTGAGATTTTGAAGGTTGAGGGCACACCATTCGATTTCCGTACACAAAAGCCTATTGGTCAGGACATCAATGCAGACAACGAGCAGATCAAGAATGGTCAGGGCTATGACCACAACTATGTATTGAACAAGACAGAAGAAGGTGAGTTGAGTTTCGCTGCCCGTATAAAAGACCCTGTAAGCTGCCGTACCATGGAGGTTTATACCACAGAACCAGGTTTGCAGATGTACACAGGTAATTTCCTTGCAGGTATCTCAGGACAGTTTGGTGCAACATTCCCACGTCGCAGTGCAGTCTGCTTCGAGGCACAGAAGTTCCCAGACACTCCAAATCACACCTATTTTCCAAGTTGCAGATTAAATCCGGGTGAAACATACACCCAGAAGACAATCTATAAGTTTGGAATTGACAAATAAATCAGAATAAATCATGGAGCAAGTACTCTAAACAGCACTTGCTCCATTTTCGCGCTTGAATGACAAAATCTATCCAGCGCGACAACAATCTTAAAGAGAAGTCTTAACGTCTTTAAAGAAGAAACAACCTCTTAGAAGAAAAGAGTAGCAACCTCTTTACCATAAAAGAGAATTAATAACCTCTTCAAAAAGAGTATAAACAAGCTTTTCGCAAATAATAATAACAAA
>ERZ1034719.121-NODE-121-length-57884-cov-36.221481_pt1 | contig 57884 bp, 42 predicted proteins | sample MGYA00520703_ERZ1034719 | MGnify/ENA primary metagenome ERZ1034719 (study PRJEB33766, sample SAMN09781716) | gut metagenome | biome: gut microbiome | host: Homo sapiens | place: Madagascar | study: EMG produced TPA metagenomics assembly of the PRJNA485056 data...
ATTGACTCTTTTGCTTTGGTCTCGCATAGTGTCAACTTTTTTCAGTTCAAGACAAGTCATTTTCCCAAGAAAACAACATTTTTCACAATGTTGTTATAAATAGGTTTGTTAAAAATGTTTATATTTGCGAACAGAAAAAACTAAAGATATGATAAAGGACGATGAATCACCATTTGTTTTCGGAGTCAAGGTCAAAGGTGACGCATTCACAGACAGAAGAGAGGAAACCGAAAATCTGAAAATGAATTTCACCTACGGAGTGAATACAATACTCATTTCTCCGAGAAGAATGGGCAAAACATCGCTTGTCGATAAGGTATGTTCTATCGTGGAGAGCGACAAGATAAGGATTGCAAGGCTGGATGCCTTCGGATGCCGCTCGGAGACTGATTTCGTGAACGCATTTGCCACGGCCGTAATCAGAGCTACATCAGGCAAATGGGAGGAGTGGATGGAGAATGCAAAGATGTTTCTCAGCAGATTTGTGCCTAAGATAAGCATCGGGCCTGACCCGCTGAGTGACTTTTCTGTATCATTGGAATACAATGTCGACAACAAGACTACGGAAGAGGTGCTTCAGCTGCCTGAAATTATTGCAAAGGAAAAGGAAATTAAGATAGTCGTCTGCATTGACGAGTTCCAACAAATCGGAGATTTCCCTGAATCCCTGACATTTCAGAAAAAACTGCGCAGCGTCTGGCAGCATCAGTCTAATGTGACATATTGCCTCTATGGAAGCAAGAAGCATATGATGGAGAAGATGTTTCAGAACCAGAGCTATCCGTTCTACAGGTTCGGGGACATATTCTATCTCAAGAAAATAAGCGAGGCGGACTGGAGGGAATATATCTGCCGCAAGTTCGCGAGTTCCGGAAAAAGCATTTCTCCGGAACTTGCGGGCAAGGTTTGCGAGATAACGGACAGATACTCATCGTATGTGCAGCAGCTGGCATGGTTCGTCTGGCTGAGGACGGACGGCGCCGCAACCGAAGATGACCTGAAATATGGCACGGATCGCCTTCTCGATGCCTGCGAACCGGTGTTCATCCAACAGACGGAATCCCTCTCTTCCTATCAGATGAACTTCTTGCACGCCCTCGCCGACGGCATTCACACCGGCTTTACGCAAAGTTCCGTCCTAAACACCTACCGATTGGGAACCCCAGCAAACATATCACGCCTGAAAAAGTCCCTCACGGAAAAGGACCTCATCGCCATAACAGCACCCCACACGATAGAAATCACAGACCCCATCCTCAAGCTCTGGCTCAAGAAAAGGGTCTGGAAAGAGTAAGTGGTGTCATTCGTCAGTTGCGGCAATATGCCTCAAGTTCGTAAATTGTAATTCCCCATGGGCCTGAATCTCCATTGAAGTCCACCTTTATATATTGTGCTTCAGTGGTGCTGAACTTGGCATCTGTAACGACTTTAGTCCAAGTGGGTTCGCCAGGCTCTCTCGGTACCGGTGCAGACGACCAGTCAGTAACCGAATAAACCTCAGTGTAATCCACGTCGTTTGTGGAAAGGCTTATCTTGATGTTCTTTGCGTATGCTCCACCGTCCCAGGAAATGATGATGTTGTTGAGAGCCAACTTTTCTCCGAGATCGACTTTCGCCCAATGCTCCGTGTGAGTCTTGTCACACTGCCACATATTGGCAAGTCCACCATCCGTTATGTGAAACATTGACGCAGGATTGGCTTCACAGTCGGCTGTAGCCAACTTTTGCAATGCAAGGTTCACAGCAGGTGCAGGTTCATCCAACACATAGCTATACTCCATAGGCACTATACTGCCCGCTGCAAATGAAATATTCTCGACAGCGATTTCCTTATTGACCCCATTTACGGCAATGGAGAGTTTCCCGCCCGCAACTTTATGAGGCTTTATAGGAATGTAGAAAACAGCATTCCCGTCCTTGGCAATCTCCGCTCCACCGACTATGTTGAGCTGAGCGGTCGAAGACACGTCAGAAGTGGAGGTGGCGGTATAGACGACAGACTCGGGATTGGAGTAATCAATGAAATATGTGCCTACGATATCCTCTGTCGAAGTAAATGAAATTGAAGAAACAGTAAGAGGATCAGAAGCAGTGTTGATGACCTTGACAGCTGCGACAGATGTGAGTTGTCTCATCGGAATCGAAAGGACATCACCGCTCCCTACAGCCCTTGCCACTCCGTAAAGAGGGCAGATTTCACCTGCGAGATGTGCCTTGCTGTCGTTGCCGTTCTGCGTCACCGAAAGGTCTCCGATTTTGACCGGAGCCGCATCCGAAGCAGATGTTCCGGCAGAGGTCGTGTTCGCAGAATTGTATGGATAGACCGCATACCAATCATAGCTGCCCCCCCCTGCAAGAGCCTGTGACAATTTGCCTTTGAAAAGTCCGTTCACGACATCTTCGGAAGAGAGGGAAAACTTTCCGTCGTTGATGTATGTTTTCTGCCCTGCTGCAGCGTGGAAGAGATTGATTGCGTCTCCTGAAGCCCATTTGGTGTCAAGTCCGTCATTCACGGTCTTCAAAGTCGGAGTTGCGGCATAGAGACTGAAATCAAGCAGCTGTTCTTCCGGTTCCGGAACAACGTCCGGCTTTCCCGGTTCTTCTGTTTTTGCACAATTCGTGAGGCACAGCATCACAGCCGCCCCGAGCGAGAGATAAAATATCTTTTTCATAACGATTTAGAATTTAAGTTGATCACTCTGGCTGTCGTCATAAACCCATTTCTGGATTGTCATCACCCCGCTTTGGGCGAAACCTCCCTCAGGAGAAAAGGCCACGACATCCAACAAAGGCCTTTTGTAATTTGTGGTTTCCATAATATTATTAGTTTTCAAGTTAATTATATCCGAAATTCTGCTTTATCGAACCGCCCGTGCGGTCAATCTCGCTTTGTGGGATAGGGAAAAGTTCGTTTACTCCCTTGCGGAAGGCCGCTCCCCTTCCGTTAGAATACGGCTGGGCGGAAAAGGCGTTCATCGTCTCGACATAGCAGTTCCATCTCTTGAGGTCGTAGAGGCGATTGTATTCCATCGCAAGCTCAACCCGACGTTCGTGCTTGACCGCAGCAAGGAGGTCATCCGACTCCTTCACAGGCACAAGATGTTTGTTCGCAATCTTGAGCACTCGGGTGCTTGCATCCTTGTCTCCGGCGCGTGAATTGTCGGCACGTGTTCTCACGTCGTTTATAAGTTTCACGGCAAGAGCCTTGTCTCCGTCTGTTCTAATAAGTGCCTCGGCATACAGCAGAAGGATGTCGGCGTAACGGATATGGTGGAACGACCAGGCATCATCGCCCCAACCCGGACCGCGACGGCTCTGGATGAGGAAAACCTTGCGGCTGTGGTAGCCGGTGTTCGGATATGTCGAGAAATTGAGGGTCTCGGTGCCCGAATCTGTAGGGAATCTGTCTCCCGGTTGAATGATGGTGTACAGAAGCCTCGGGTCACCTTCTTCGAATTCATCGACAAGGCTCTGCGTCGGCTGGTCGAAACCGTATGCTCCTGACGACCTCGGACTTGCATAGCAAGGAAGGAAAGAGCCGTAGATGTACTCGGCAGGCATATCTCCACGTATGTTTACGAATATGGATTCACGAGAGAGATAGCCGTTGGCACGATAGAGTTCCTGAAAATCCGGTTCAAGGCCAAAATTTTCGGAATCCACCACTCTTTTTGCCGCATCCGCAGCATCCTTGCACAGAGACTCGTCGTCTTTCGCAAAATACATATAAACTTTCGTCTGCATAGCCCAAACAGCCTCGCAGGTAACACGCCCGAGTTCAGCGGACGGCAACATCATTTTGGAAGGGAGACTTCCGTCATCGGCAATTGCCTTCAGTTCATCTATGATAAAGGCCGCTGTCTCTGCTTCGGAAGCACGGACAAGTTTCTTGCTGTCGGCAACGGTGAGAGTTCTGTCGACAATAGGCACCCCGCCGAAAATCTTGCAAAGTTCAAAATGGTAGAAAGCCCTGAGGAAGCGAGCCTCTGCAATATATCTGGCTTTCACTTCCTCCTTAAGAGGATAGCCGGCTGCATCTATCATTTCCGATGCGGGAAGTTTCTCAATTAGAGTATTGCAGCGGGCAATCCCCATATACATTCCCTCCCACAGATTGTAGAGGTCCTCGTTGGATGAAAGAGGTCTTCCGAACGAAAGTTCAGCAGCAGCCATACCGTCGCCGGCATCCGAACCGCCTTTTTCCGCATCATCTGTAGATATGTTATAGAGGTCCATACGAGGCCTTTCAAAACGATAGAAATCATTAAGCGTCTGATAACATTTTATCAGGGCCTTAAAGCCGGCGTCCTGAGAGGCGAAAAAGCGGTCCTCGTCCATAGTCCCCCGAGGATTCTTGGTGAGAAAATCCGAACAGGAGACGAGGGCCAAAACTGACATCAGGGCAAGTATAATATATTTCCTTTTCATAACTTTATCAGAATTTAAGATTTAAGCCTACTGTCCATACACGTGCCTGCGGATAGAATCCGGAATCAATGCCGTTTACCGTAGCATTTGAAGAACCTATTTCCGGATCAAGTCCGGAATAGTTGGTGAAGGTGAACAGATTCTGTGCGCTCAGATAAAGCCTGCACTGGCTGATTATCTTATTTTTCTTGATTACGCGGTTGCAGAAGTCGTATCCGAGCTGGACATTCTTAATCCTTGCATAAGAACCGTCCTCAAGAAAATAGTCGGAAACAAGGAGATTGCCTTCCTGACGGGCGGAAATCCTGTGATAGCGGTCTGTAGAGCCCTCACCGCTCCATGCGCGTGAAAGATAGTCGGAACGGGCGTTCATATATCCTGTGCCGGACTCGAAATCGAGCAAGGTCATATTCATCACGTCATTTCCCTGCGAGCCCTGGATGAACAGATTGAAGTCAAAGCCTTTCCACGCCGCACCAAGAGTGATGCCATAGACAAAATCCGGCCACGGGCTTCCAATCATTGTCCTGTCTTTGTCGTCAATGACATCATCGTTGTTCAAGTCTTTGTAACGGACATCACCGGGAACGGCGGTTTCTCTCTGAGGACTGCCTTCAACCTGTTCTGCGTTCTGGAAAATGCCGTTGGTTACATATCCGTAGAAATATCCTACAGGCTTGCCTACTTCCGTTTTTGTCACAACATTCTTATTGTAGGCGTATCCGTATATGGCATCCCCGTTACCGAGCGACTTCACTTTGTTTCTATATGTGGATATGTTCGCAGATGCGGTAAGGAACCAGTCCCCGAAGCCCTTGCGATAGTTGATGCCGAACTCCCAACCTTCGTTTTTCATAGAGCCGACGTTCGCATAAGGATATGAAATCAGACCGAGAGTCGTAGGTTGCGGCTCCTGCATAAGCATATTGTCGATATTCTTCACAAAGTAGTCCACGACAAAATCGAGACTGTTGTTGAAAAAGCTCAAGTCCAGGCCAAGGTCAAACTGGCGTGAGGTCTCCCACATAAGTTCAGGATTCCCCACCGAGGTCACACCCGCGCCAATCACAGCCGTGGACGGACTTCCGAAATTGTAGCGGTCATAAATCGTACTTCCCCAGGTTGACATATATGCTCCACCTCCTATGTTCTGGTTGCCTATATGTCCGTAGCTCGCGCGGATTTTTCCATCGCTGAGCCAACTGCCTGCAGACTTCATAAATTCCTCTCCGGAGAAACGCCAGGCTGCGGAAACTGAAGGGAACAGTCCCCACTTGTGACCCTTTGCGAATTTGGATGAGCCGTCATAACGGAGATTGGCAGAAACGAGATACTTGCTGCCATAATCGAAATTGACCCCGCCGAAGAAGGAAAGAAGCGAACTCGAATAAGGATAGCCGCCGACCTTGGCATTTATTGTTCCTGCCGCCATCACTGCCATATCCGGATTATTGTCCGGCAAACCCTCTACGGAAGCATCTACAAATGAGCCGTTTGTAAGTTCGGCTGAAGTGCCGAGCAATGCTCCCCATTTGAATTTCCCGGCGCTCTGCTCATACGAAAGCAACTGTTCCCAGACATAATAGTCGGAGCGTGATGTGTTCGCGGTTACGGAACTTTCGTTTGTGTAATCATTGGCATTGAGCCTATATTTCGGCTGGAATCCGTCCACCGCACTTCTGGAAAGATTCATTCCGAACCTCGAATCGAACTTGAGGAAATCGCAGAACTTGATTTCAAGGTCTGCGCCACCCATAATGTAGAGATAGTCATAAGTGCTCTGACGCATCCTCTGGATTTGGGCCACAGGGTTCCGTTTGTTCGAAAAGAGGATTCCCGAATACTGCGAATAGAGATTGTCCGCCTCATAGCCGTCCATAATCTGCGAAAGAAGTGCCGGGACCTCCACAAGGTTGTTCCTGAACACCGGAGTAATCGGGTCGGCACCCATAGCGGTAAAAATCGTTCCCGTGAAAGGATTGTTCTCATCGGCGAGATGGCGCTTTTCGTTTATGATGCTGAAATTTCCCTTGAGAGATATGCGTTTGGAAATCTTCGCATTGAAATTGTTTCGCCAAGAAATGCGCTGATACATCGTGCCCTTGACTATACCGTCCTGTCCCGTGTATGCAAGGCTTGACATTATGCCTACATTCTTTGAACCGCCGCTCAGGCTGACGTTGTGATTCTGCATAAAGGCGTTGCGGTTGATGATTTCGTTCCACCAGTCGGTGCCGTTTTCACCGGTGTTTTTCCTGACGAAGTTCAACACTGCATCAATTCTCTCCTGCGTTGCAAAGGCCGGGATTCTCTCCTGGCCGGCATTGTCCGCAGCGAGGTTCTTGTATTGGATGTATTGCTCGGCATTCAGCATATAAGGACGTTTCCACGGCGACTGCCAGGCGGCATATCCGTCATAGGCGACACTCATTCTTTCACTGTTCTGTCCGTTTTTGGTCGTCACGACAATGATTCCGTTGGCGCCCCTCGAACCATAGATGGCAGCCACGGAGGCATCCTTATGGACAGCGATGGACTCGATATCGTTAGGATTCAGATAATCGATTCCGTTCTGAGGCAACCCGTCCACGATATAAAGCGGCGAGGTGCTTCCCGTGATGGAGCCGATTCCACGGATTCTTGCGACGCTGCCCGCACCCGGAGTTCCGCTGGTGGAAGTGATGGTAAGACCGGCCACCTTTCCCTGAAGGACATCATTCACGCTCGTCACAGGCATAGCTTTCAATTCCTTGCCTCCGATAACTCCGACTGCTCCGGTCATATCCTTTTTGGCAATGGCACTATATCCCGTAAACACAACACCTTCAAGCTCATAAGAATCCTGCTGCGCAACTATTTCAATGCTCTGCCCGGGAACCGCGTCCACCGATGCCGTCCGGAAACCTATCATACTGACAGTAAGCACATTCTTTCCGGATGTAGCCGCGATGCTGAACTTTCCGTCGATGTCCGTCCCCACAGCGGAAGACGAATCTCCATTAATCATAACTACAGCGCCTGCCAATGGCTCACCGCTTTCATCCACAACCTTTCCGCTAATTATTCTGCCGCTATTCTGAGCCCAGACAGGAGCGAGGACAAATACGGCGAGTAGAGCCGTCAAGAGCCTCATTTTCCAAATGGTCTGTCGTTTCATTTCTATCGTGTTTTAGAATATGTTTTAATTTTTCTCACATTTATTTTACATGTTCGTTCTTTTGGTGTCTTTTTGAGTCATATTTTCCCATTTTGTTCGTCATTTAGCACCGCTAAACTCCTCTCAAAACGAAAAAATCTGACTCAAAAATACATCTCAAAATAACTGAACAAAAAATTCAAACATCTTCTTATTTTTTACTTACTTTCTCGATGGCGAGCAACAAGGCACCCGCCTCGGCGTCATACCAACGCTCTTTCTGCTCCCCTTTTACATTAAGCCCGTAGATGTGGGTCAGGTAGGCATTGACTCTTCCCGCATCCCCCATCGCTGCGGCCGCATAAGCAATCATTGTCCACGGATGATTGGAATATGTCGTGCCGGTGGACCACTCAGGATAGGTGGAATTGAATTTCTCGTAAACCGTTTTTGACCTCAGGTCATCGGCCGGCACGACTCCGAAAAGACAAGGATAAAGCTGGGCTGTCGCAGAAGGATAAAACTCACTCCATTTTGACGAATGGCCCTTGGCGAAATCGTAGTTCCCATCCGACTCATTGTAAAGCCCCAGGATTCCGGACTTGTTTCCCGACAGAAGAGCATCCAGATCTTGGGATGTCTCTATGAGTCCGGCGCTTTTCAGACGCATCGCCGCCTTCAGTCCCATATTGACCTCGCTGTTATCCATCAGGTATTTGATGGCATAGCCGTAATGGGCAATACTAAGACAGTCGTTTATGTTTCCGCCCGGCAGCGTATTAGAGGCACAGTCTATGGTCTTTATCATCGCGGATAGCACAAGGCTCAGTTTGTCCTTGTGCCCCATAAGCCAACTCTTGCATCCGCCGGAGATGTCAGCAAAGCGGGCTGCCAGTTCAAGGAAGGTCGCCGCATAGGAATCCACCGAATCGTATTTTCCCTTGCAGGTCTCGTTCGGAGCGAAATAATCATAAACGGAGCCGGCGATTTCGTTGCCCTCAAATTGGGTTGATGTCCCGTTCAGTTTGCTCAAATACCAAGAGATATACTTCTTCACGGCGGATACGTTCTGCTCCGTCGGTTCCGTCAAAAGGGCAAGCGCCGCGAAATTGGCAAAATATGGAGTTATCTTGCTGTTTTCTGTCCCATTGTCTTTTATCGCTCCGGACGGAAGCTGGAGCGAACGGATATATGCCGTCTGATAGGAACGTACATATTCATACAGAGCCGTCATATCCGTCTCCGTCGTTCCGGGACCTCCTCCGGTTGAAGGAGGCGGCAGCGTGCTGGAGCTCTCGCAAGAACAGCAAACGAGGCAAGGAAAGATCCAGAGAACCGTAATCCTTGAAATTATATTCACGATGTGTTTCATTGCTACCACTGCTTATATGCCTCTATTTCGTATATTCCTATACCCCAAGCTCCGCTTGCCTTCCCGAAGTCGAGCCGGATAATCCTGACAGGCCGGTCGGCAAAACTTACATCCATAACAACCTTTGTCCAAACGGGTTCGCCAGGCTCTCTCGGTTCCGCTACTGACGTCCAGTCAGTCACATTGTAAACCTCTTCAAAGCTTGCTCCGTCTTCAGATACCGTGATTTTCATATCGCGCGCATAGGCACCGCCATCCATAGATATCACGATATTGTTGATTTCCGTAGCTTCGCCCAAATCGACTGTCGCCCAATGCGTTTCGTGAGTCTTGTCACACTGCCACATATTCGCCAGTTTTCCGTCGATAAGATGGAACTTTGAGCCAGGATTGGCCTCGCAATCCGCATCAGCGACTTTCTGCAGAGCGACATTCACCGCATCCGGCGTGTTGTATATCTCGAACTCGCACAGAGTCATATTATATGTGGTAAGGCTGTTATATAGAGCGGAGAGGCGGACAAACTTTGCTGTCACCGCGTCGAATTTGATTTTCTTCACTCCCTTGTCGTCTCCGTTGGAAACCCAGGCCGTCTCTTCCTTTATGAGGGAGAAGGAGACACCGTCTTCGGAATATTCGAGTTTGTAGTCGGTCCCGGCAGCATTCGGGTCCCATTTCAACACCACCATATTGATGTCCGAGAGTTTCTCAAGTTCTATCATAACCCAGCGTTCGGCGGAAGCGTCATTGTTCGCTGCCACCCAAGATGACTTGTCGTTGCCGTCATTGACATTGCCTACAGCAAAGCCTATAAATGGCTCGGAGCCGGTCGCTTTGGCACCTATCGCCAGATTAGGGTTTTCAGAAGGAGCCACAGGCCAGATGTAGGTAAAGCCCTGCTTAGACCGTTCTCCCTTATGATTAGTCACGGCAACGGCGCCCGATTTACCGAAAGGGCCCAGGACGGCGGATATTGTCCCGTCATCAACGATTTCGAAAGATTCGGCATCCATCCCTCCGAAAGTCACTTTCGTTGCCGTCTTGAAATTCTTTCCGGTAATGGTGATAACATCCCCGGCCTGTCCCTTTTCCGGAGCAAAGGACAATACTTTAGGCCACTCGGATACTGTCACGGGCGTAGAAGGGTCATAGGGATTGGCCCCGAAACTCTCTTTTTTGCAAGCCGACGCCAACAATATGATGCCGGCGAGCGGTAAAAGGATTCGACAGATTGATTTCATTATTGTGGATATTAGTTTTCCAGATATTCTTTATAATCATTGAAGAGCTGCACTGTACGTTCCTCACCCACCCTGAAATTCCACTTAGGGTCGCTGAACACGCCTGGGAACTGATAGCACAGGACCTTTTCGAAATTGTCCAAAAGGTTCAAATCTCCGATGATTTGGTCTATCGGTCTAGGATACAGGGACATATCCGGATTGAAAAGGAAGGCTTCGAGGTCAAACCATAGGTGGGAACCGGCATCGTCGCAGAAAGTCTGAAGCAAATCAGCCGCCTCCTTACCGGTCAAATCACCTTCCGGCATCCGCGCAAAGCCGAAAGGACAGAGGATGTCAAGATTTTCCAAGAGAGCCGGATAGGCATCCGCACCATCCATAATCCCCATACTGTTCGTGGCGAGCATAAGGGGTTTGTCCGGAGCGATTTTGCTTGTCATCTCCTTAAAATCACGGAAAAAGTCGGCAATTTCTTTTTTCCGCACTGCTTTCATTTCGTCGGTCGTTTCCGAATTATACAGATTGCCGGCACATTCTTCAGAAATGTAAAATCCATAGAATGAGCTGTGATGACCATATCTTTCCCACAATTCCGAAGCGACTCTCTTATGCCAGTTCAACGATTCTGCGGTAAAATCGAACCACGCGAACATTCCCACTCCCACAAAAACCGACATACCAAGTTCATCGGCTTCCGAAAGAATCGCCTCCACAGGGTCTTCCGAGGCTATCGGCATGCGGCCCGGGTAGAGTTTTGAAGGATAGAATGCGCGTCCCTGATAGTTCTCTACGGTTGTACTGTGCTGGCCGACATAATCGTTGTTTCTGAAAACCTCCTGTATGACAACTACATCCATCCCGACAGAATGCATAGACTTCACCAACTCCCGCCATTGATCCGCCGTCAATTCCTTGATGTCCTTGTTCCAATGCCTGCCTTCTTCTTCGCTCCAATGATAAATCCCGGCCCACGCTCCGTCAATCTGACGGGTTGAGCGTATTTCGGACTTCACCACCTCGAACGGGCGTGTCACCAAATGCTTCTGTCCGCTTGCGCTTTCTATTTTAAGCGAAATCTCATTCTCTCCTGACATACCGTCCGTGTCGAGAATATATTTACCTGCATAGCTTTCGCCAGGCTTTAAGGAAACGGACTCCTGGAGCAATATGTTTTCGTCAGCTTCGTCGCCAAGATACATATATATATTATATGTCTTGTCAGCATCGCCATTGTTCACCACCCCGGCCCTGATGTCCAAATCAACTTTGTCTGTAACTCTCCCCGGTGGAACGAGCGTCAAACCGATGTAGTCGTGATTTCCGGAGCACGAAAGCAAAGCCAGCATCGCCGGCAAATTGAAGAAGAATCGCCTCAGAGTTTTCATAATTATTTGAATTTATTGTCTTTAGCACAAGATTCAGCCAGTTACCACACCTGGTACAATACCCACAACACTTTGACAAAGTTAAATAAAAATTTTAATAATTATATTAAAACAATGAAAATATTTTTATAAATATGCGAAACTAATGTCTTAAGATTTAAAATGGTGCTGACCAAGAAGTCCCGCAGGGACCGCGCCGGAGGCGCGAGATTCCCCTAATAGGGGTCGCAGACATTAGTCTGCGGGGGTTAGGAAGAAAAAAGGGTGGCCAAAAACACTTTTTGGTCACCCCGATTGAGATTTAATCTGCGGCTGCGGACTACTTCGTGGCTTCAAGGACGGCTTCCTGAGCCTGGCGGGCCTTGATTCGCCCTTCAATAAGCCTTGTACGCCTTTCAATCAGCTTGTGCAGGCGGGACTCGTAGTGATTGCGCTCGCGGTAGTCCATCAGGAAGGCCGCAACGCTGTAGAATGCGAACTGGGAAATCAAGCCTATAAGCTGTGGACGAATCATCGGAAGAGTGGCGGCGGCGTTGTTGACGGCATGGAAACCCTGGATGGCGAAAGTTGACGGGAACACCCACGAAACCGCCTTCCAGAACGGTGACATCGAACTTACCGGCCAAATTGTTCCGCTGAGGAAGAGGCAGAGAGAAGACATAAAGAGCAGTTCCACAAAGACCGTCTCCCTGTGACGCACAAAGCGGCTGAAAGTAAAACTGAAGGCCACGCAGTCAATCACGAAGAAGAAAATCAGCGCAAGCAAATCAGGGAGCTGTCCCCTCTGAGGCATCTTGAAAATCGCCGGAACTACAAGCAGACAGTAGCAGGCAATGCCGACATAAACCAGAGCATAGGCCGCAGCCCTTCCGATTAGCGAGCCGTCGTGAGTTGCCTTTCCTTCCCTCATCGAACCGTTCATCACACTCACGCCGAAGAACATAGTCTGCTGTATGACAAGAAGAAGGGCCGCAGAAAGGAAGAAAATCAGAAACGACCAGTTCGTGTTGAACGGGATGTTTTCCTCTGCCGGAATGGCCTCCACCATCTGTGCGATTGCCTCGTCCGTCATTCCCAAAGACGCAAAACGTGTAGTCTCTATCGTCCGGAGTTCGTCAATCATCACGTGGTTCACCGCCATCGTTATATTCTTATAATAGAGGAAGCTGGCCATATCCGCATAGGTCGAAACCGTCGCCTGTTCCATCCTTGCGAGCCTGTCGCCGTAATCCTCAGGGAAAAGGACGATTCCGCGCACCTTTCTCTCCTCCATCAACTCCTGCGCCTCCGCCATAGAGACACATTTGTAGGCCACATCCACCTCACGGGTCGCGTCAATCTTTTGGATAAACCTGCGGCTGTCCGAACTTTGGCTCAAATCGACCACAGCCACCGGCATCTCGTCCACCGTACCTTTATAGTAGATGAGGCCGTATATAATCGGATAGAGAAGTCCGCCGAGCAAAAATATGATGAGGACGTATGAATCCGCGAATATGCGTTTTAATTCTTTTAACATAATTGTATGTATCTATATATCACTGGCATATATCCGCCGAAAAGGCATTATCTGTCGAAATTCTGATTTACCCACGCTCTCTTCAGGCGTCCGCTCACACAAAGAGGACCGACAAGGAAGAGAAGAAGATAGACGAGGTATGGCCACCAGTCGCCCAGTCCTGTGCCGTAAACTGCCTCCTGGACATAAGCGAGATAGTAGAATCGCAGCGGGAAAAGGACTGCAATGCCCTGGATTGCTCTCGGCATCGCCTCGACCGGGAATGTGAATCCGGAAAATGAGAATCCGAGAATCGTGAACAGAGCCGCAATGCTCAGGGCTATCCTCAACACTGGAACAAGTCCGACAATCGTCACCGCAACTGCCTCACAGGCGATGATGAAGACCAGCATAAGCAGAATCATATTTCCCACACTGCCCGCAACCGGGAATTTGCACACACCATACATAAGAAGGTCAAGCAACAGTCCCATAAGGAGATACACAACCGTGTAAGGGGTGAGTTTTCCCAAAAGCGCAGTAGCGAAAGAGCCTCCCGCAGTCTCCATCAATTCGCGTGATGTCCCGTAGCGAAGTTCGGAGCAGAGGGCATAAATCAGAACGAAAACTATACTCAGACACAAGAGTCCCGGGAGTATGATGTTGTTCAGATAGATGCTGTAGCTTGTCATCGGGTTGCCGATGTGGTGTTCGTCTATCACAATCGGCTGGATGAGCCCCATTATCTGCCCTTCCGCATAGCCCTTTGCACGGAAGACCTCTCTCTGGACGGCTCCTCCCGTGAGGGTGACCATCGTGAGCACGTCTTTGTAGCTCAGGGCTCCCGCAATCATATAGAGCGAATTTACGTAATAGGTGAAAGTAGGACGACGGTTTGCATAGACGTCAGCTGCCATATCTTTCGGAATCACGCAGAGGGAAGCCACCTCACCGGTCTGCATCGCGTCGCGGGCCTCGGAAAAACTGTCGAAATGGACAACCTTGCCGAGCTGTGTCGCGTCGAGCTGACTGCAAAAATTGCGTGAAAGGGATGAATTGTCATAATCTACAACTCCGATCGGCAGTTTCTCAGGGAGTCCCGCCTTGAAGAATGTCAGGTAGAAAAGACAGCAGACAGCCATCATAACCACCGACCCGAGTACGTAGACAGGTTTGCGGCAGATAATCCCGAACTCACGCCGCACAACTTTCCAAAAATTTTTCATATCATATAGAAAGTCTCAAACAGACTTTTTTCATGTTTCTTAGTCTCATCAGAGTTCAATTCAGAAACTGCAAAACCAAACAATTGAATTAGGGATAAATAAAAAGATGGGATGCAAGGCGGATGTTGAAGTTCAAACCGCAGCAACCTAATGGTTGTGAGGATTTCATCAAAACATCCAACGAAGCAGACCGCTTTTTATTTATTCCGTACAACGATGGCGGTCATACCCGGACGCAATCCTTCAACTTTTGAAACAGGCACAGCCCGCACCTCGAAAGTCTTGGCATCATACTGATCAGTCTCTTTAGTCGCCCTCCAAGTGGCGTAAGACTCGCGTGCCGCAATGTAAGTCACAGTTGCATCAATCTCTTTTCCGTCAAGTGCAGGAATGCTCAGGCGGAGTTTGTCGCCGCTCTTCATACTGTGGAGTTTATCCTCGCGGATGTTGAAAGTGAACCACATATCAGAAAGATCAGTCACAGTCATAATCGGGGAGCCGGTTCCGACAAGTTCGCCCACGTGAGGGTAGCGTGCGGAAATGACACCGTCAACAGGAGAAGTGAGTTTAAGCTCTGAAAGATAAGACTTCACTTCCATCACGGCACCGTTTGCCCTGTCCACAAGAGCGATTGCGGCAGCCTTATCCTCCTCGCGTGCGCCCTTCACCGCCATATCATACTGGGACTTTGCAGCCTCGGCTGTAGCGGCAGCGGCATTGTACTGGGCAGTCGCCTCGTCGAATTTCTGGTCACTGATGACTTTCTGCTCGTGAAGACGGGTGGCACGGTCAAGGGTTTTCTTTGCTATATCCTTGCCCACAAGAGCCTTCTGCCAGATTTCGTAAGCACCGGCAATCTCTTCCTTGCGTGCTCCGGTGTTGGCCTTATTGCGCTGTGCCGCAGCGGCAGCGTATGCTGCATTTGCCTGTGCGAGCTTTGCGCGGACCTCAGGCGAATCGATGAGAACAAGGGTGTCGCCTTTATGAACCATATCACCTTCAGCGGCATAAAACGCCTCTATACGGCCCGGAACCTTTCCGGAAATACGGTATTCGGCAGCCTCAGCCTCACCTTGAATTACAGCCTCTTTAGGCCGTGAGAATATGATACCAAGCACAGACACCGCTGCAATCAGTGCAACAAGAACTCCAATTCCAATCCAAATGTTGCCTTTTTTCTGAGTCTTTTCCATTGTATTATGTTTTTATTATTTTTTCAATTATTACGTATTTCAATTCTTACTCATTCATCTTGAATGTGAAGCAGATCGCTTTTTTGCAAACCTCGCCTATAGTCTCCCTTCGGCTTTAGCAAGATTGACAGAGCACATTTGAAGCTCCACCCCGGTCTCAATATATTCTGAATGAGCCTGCAACCAAGCCGTCTGCGCCTGAAGCACCACATTAGAGGCAATCATACCCTCGTTCCATCCGGCAGTTGCGACACGAAGGTTTTCCTCCGCATTCTCAAGATTGCTCTCCGCCATTGTGAGTTTCTCCAGAGCCTCGCCTTCCTGCTGGCGGAGCTGTGCCACCTGAAGAGAAATCATCTCCTTCGCATCATCAAGCCTATATTGCGTGAGAGCCGCCTCAGCCTTTGCCTTCCTGGTCTTCTGGATGGCCTCGGTGCCGTGGAAAATAGGCACATTCACCAGCACACCCGCAGAGAAGAAACCTCCGAACTTGTTCTGGAAACCATTGAATACATTAGGGTTGGTCACCGCATAATTTGCCATCACCGCCACTGTAGGAAGTCCGTCGGCACGCACCACAGCAACCTTCTTGTCATAAATCTTCTTCGCCAAATCGAGGCTTTTGATTTCAGGTCTTGCGGCATAAACCTCCTCATCACTGATTACAGGACTCATCTGAGGCACAGGAATCGCATCGAGAGTCTCGTCCGCGAGAGTAATTTCACTATCGAGAGGAAGACCGCACTCCTTGCACAGAAGCATCTTCGCAAGAGCAAGTCCGTTGGTTGCCTTCGTGTAGAGCATCTCAGCTTCGTTCATCTTCACCTTAATCGTGAGCGCATCCGAAGGAGTCGCAAAACCCTCAGCTACCAACGCATCCACATCCTTTCCCATCTGACGGAGAAGGTCCGCATAGTTCTCTGCAAGATTCTTCTTTGCCGCGATGGAGACAATCTGCCAGTAGGCCTGTTCGATGTCGGCGAGAACCTGCGCATGTTCCGCGTCATACTGCGACTTCGCCAATTCCTCGGCATACTTTGCCATCTGGTTGGAAGCCACAATCTTGCCGCCCATAAACACCGGCTGCTGGACCGAAACCACCGCGCCGCACAGATTGTGCATGTCAAGCGTAAGCGCTTCGGTGATATGCTGTCCTATCGCGTTAATAGGGGTCGCGATGTCCGTCGTCTGAAGACCGTCTATCAATTTCTTGAAGGCGGCATCGGTCATATACTTTGTCATCACGTCCTTGTCCGACATAATCTGCATCATCTTGTTAGTCACGTCGTTCTGGAGAGTGGTCCCGGCATTCTGAATCTCAGCGGCCTTGTCGTCGTCGATAAGTTTCCAGTCGCGGCTCGTGTACATATATGTTCCGGTCGCAGTGATTTTCGGAAAATAGTTGGCAAGAGCGATGTTTCTGTCATACCCTGCAACTTTGATTTTCTGCTGAGCCGTCTTCAGCGAATTGTTGTTCTCTACCGCCATCTGCCTGCACTCGTCAAGAGTCAGAACTTGCTGCGCTCCGGCATAAGTCGGGAGCACACAGAGTGCTGCGGCGATAATCCACATTGTCTTTTTCATTTTTTATATCTTTAAATTATTTTCCTGACATTGCATCCAACTGGCAGAAAACCCGAATCGAATGCGGTGGGCCATAATTCAAAACGATTGCCAAACATAAGACAATATGTATAGCAAATCGGATACATAAATATACATTTTGTCGCAAAAAACGACTTTTTAATAATTTTTGCGTATTTTTGTAACTCAATGAAATGACTCAGGTTTCGCAAGTGCGAAACACCACTTTTGAGCCCTTGTGGCGAAGGTAAGTCCTCTCCCCGAGGGAGAGGATTTAGGAGAGGGGTAACGTGGACAGAAAAAAGTGCGTGGGTTTGAGATGTTGATGAATGAGATAAGTTTAATATTCGCAAGAAGTTAGAATACTTGCGAAACTTGAGTGAAATGAACAATATCGGAGTAATATGGAAAGATATCACGAAGTCAACATCCGCGAACTCAAGCACTTGTCTCAGGGTTCGATAGTAAATGACAATTTGTCAGACGACCTCTTCATTGCAGAAATGCACTATGAATCGAAGATGGACATCATCGAATATCCCTGCCGTTTCCACGGCTATATGGCGTTTTTCTGCATAAAGGGAGAGTTTGAAGTGGAGATAAACCTCAAAAAATTCACCATCAGGAAAGATTCCATGTTCATCTACACTCCAGGCAACATCGTGAGAGTCACAAACATAGACCCGAGGGAAAAAGAATCCGTACACTTTGTCGTTGTTGCTATTTCGGAAGACCTGATGTCCAGCACACGCTTCGACTTCAGCAAGCTCTACAACGAAAGCCTGCGCCTGCTCGAATCGCCTTGCGTTGTCATCAATGAGAACGAGAGGGGACTCTACCGGAAATATTTCGATCTCATACAGGAAGTGTCAAAAATGAGGATGCCGAATATGAGAGAGTCCGTGACGGCTCTGATTTCATCCATCTTCTACCTCATGGGTGCCATGTGGACTGACAGGCTGACTGCGGCGAAGAAAAACGGTGGAGACGAGATGTCCACAAGGTCAAAAATCGTCCTTGAGGATTTTCTTCTGCTCGTAAGGGACTATCACACAAAGGAAAGAAGTCTGTCGTTTTATGCGGACAAGCTCTACCTCACTCCGAAATATCTCTCCAAACTCATAAAGTCTGTCAGCGGCAAATCAGCCCACGAATGGATTGACTCGTTCGTCATTCTCGAAGCGAAGAACCTGTTGAAATATTCGGACATGAGCATAAAGTCAATAGTCTACGAGCTCAATTTCCCAAATCAAACTACATTCTACCGATTCTTCAAGACCAAGACCGGAATGACCCCATCGGAATACCGGAAAATGTAGTGCGCTAATTTGCACCAAATCAAAATTATGCATAACTTTGGCGCCGTGTTTTTAAGGTTATTAGTGCATTTCGAGAACAGAGCCGGTTTCAATCTGAAACCAAATCTGGGATAAATGCGAAAATCGTTTACAATTTATGAAGAAATTAGACCTTTTGTTGTCTATTTTTCTCATTTTCGTTGCAAACAGCCAATACGTACAAGCACAGGATAAAGTGACGGTCAAGGGCACTGTTTCATCCGCAGAAAGCGGAGAGCTGCTCTACGGTGCTTATGTCCTTTGTGGCACAGGCGGAGGTTCTGCAACAGATGAGAACGGATTTTACTCCGTAAGCGCCACCCCGGGCGAACGACTTGTCTTCCAGTACATCGGTTGCAGCGCAGCCGAATTTGTCGTTCCTGAAGGACAGAGCGAAATCGTTTACAATGTAGAACTCAAACTCGACAATGCCCTCGACGATGTGGTTGTCGTAGCCTACGGCGTGAGGAAAAAGGGTACCATTGCAGGTTCCGTTTCCACCGTCAAGTCAGAGGCGCTCGCAGATGTTCCTGCGGCAAGTTTCGACCAGGCTCTCCAAGGCAAGGCAACAGGCCTTATGGTGATGTCGAACACGGGTGAACCGAGCGCAACCGCAACTTTCCAGATTCGCGGAACGAACTCAATCAACGCAGGTACGGCTCCCCTTTTCATCCTCGACGGACTTCCGATATCCGCGAGTGACTTCAACGCCATAAGCCCTAACGACATACAGTCAATCTCAGTTCTGAAGGACGCCACCTCCACTTCAATCTATGGAGCGAGAGCGTCAAACGGTGTGGTGGTCATCACTACCAAACGCGGACGTATGGCAGAAAAGGCACGCATCCAATTCCGCACCCAGCTCGGATTCTCCCAGCTCGCACACGGCAAATGGAACCTGATGAACACCGCAGAGCGCATACAGTATGAAAAGGAAGTCGGACTCACCGCCGGCAAGGACTACGCGAAGCTCGCAAAGACCGACATCAACTGGCTCGACGAGGTCTTCAACAAATTCGCACCTCTCCAGAATTATGAGCTCCAAATCAGCGGCGCAAACGAAAGGACAAACTACTACGTTTCCGGCGGCTGGTACAAACAGCAGGGTACGACTTCCGACTCGGACTTCTCCCGTGCCAATTTCAGGGCGAACTTCGAGACAAGGGCAAACGACTGGCTCAAATTCGGCACGAACACAATGTTCGCATACGAGAACTACGCCGAGACAATGTCCGGAGAGTATGCTCTCAACACCCCGATTGCGGCAGCCCGCTTTATGCTCCCATACTGGAACCCATATAAGGCTGACGGAAGTCTCGCTTCAATCAACGACGGAAGTTGGAAGGGACTCGGCCAGAACCCTCTCGAATGGGCAAAGACAAATCCTTATGTGACAAGGAAATACAAACTCATCTCAGGTCTATTCCTCGAAATCAATCCTGTGGAAGGCCTCACGCTCAAATCCCAGGCAGGTGTCGATTTCAGCCACGGAGCGGTGAAAACCACCGTGCTCCCGAGCTACAAGCCTAACAACGGACAGGGTAAGGCGGCCAGGAGTTCTTCCGATGCGCTGAACCTCACGATTTTCAACACCGCCAACTATGTCCTCGACATTGACGAGCACAAAATGAACTTTATGCTCGGACAGGAGGGTATTCTCTACAAGGCGGAAGGTTTCAGCGTTTCCACGGCTGGACAGTCCAACGACTTCCTCCTCGACATTTCCTCAGCCACACGTGCGACATCGTGGTCAAGCAGCACCACATCATATTCCTACCTCTCCTTCTTCGGACGCGGTGAATACAATTGGGCAAGCCGCTGGTTCCTTGAGGCTTCGGTCCGCGCCGACGGTTCATCCCGTTTCGGAAAGTCCGGACGCTGGGCTCCATTCGGTTCTGTGGGTCTGATGTGGGATGCGAAAAACGAAAACTTCCTCAAGAGAGTGGATTGGATAAGTTTCGCACAGCTCTCCGTCGGAACGGGAACATCCGGTAACTCCAGCATCCCGAACTACGACCACATCGCACTCGTTTCCGGAGGCCGCGACTACTTCGGCAATGCCGGTATAGGCCCGGCATCAAAGGGTAACGAAAACCTCGAATGGGAGAAGACCTGGTCGTCCAACGCTTCCCTCCACCTTGGATTCTTCAACCGAATCGATTTCCAGGTAGAGGTGTATAACAAGCTCACAACCAATATGTTGATGTCCGTTCCGGTTTCATACGCCGACGGAGGATACGGCTACCGTTGGGACAATGTCGGTGGTATGGTCAACCGCGGAGTCGAGCTCGACCTCAACATCGATGTCCTCAACCTGAAGGGTTTCACTTGGAACATCAATGCGAACGCATCATATAACAAGAACAAAATCACCGAACTCTACAACGGACTCAATGAATATGTCGTATCCACGACGGGAACAAAACTCGTGGTCGGACATTCCTACGGAGAATTCTTCCTCAACCGCTTCGCCGGAGTAAACCCGATTGACGGTAATCCGCTCTGGTACACCGCCGACGGAGAAATCACCGACGAGTTCAGAGAGGCTGACAAGGTGATGACCGGCAAGAGCTGCATCGCTCCTTGGCAGGGAGGATTCGGAACCACACTCTCGTGGAAGGGTCTTTCCCTCAGCGCACAGTTCTCCTGGGTGGCCGACAGATGGATGATTAACAACGACCGCTACTTCGAGGAAGGCGGCGGACTCTTCGACACCTACAACCAGTCCAAGAGGATGCTCTACGACCGTTGGAAGCAGCCGGGCGATGTCACCGACGTTCCCCGTCACGGAGTCTCACCGCAGTTCGACACCCACCTTCTCGAAAATGCGTCATTCCTCCGTCTGAAAAACCTTATGCTCGCCTACTCCATTCCGCAGGCAGCCCTCGCAAAGACCAGATTCTTCACAGGGGCAAGGGCATATCTCCAGGCTCAGAACCTTCTGACATTCACGCCGTTCTCAGGACTTGACCCTGAGTCTTCGAGCAACATCTACAAAGCGCAGTATCCGATGGCGCGTCAGTTTACTCTCGGAATTGAACTTAGCTTCTAATGACAATGAGATATATAGCAAAAATATCAACAATACTTGCGGCAGTCCTCGTCGCGACCTCCTGCCTCGATTTGTATCCGGAGGATGCGATTCCGGAGGACAAGGCAATCACCACGCTCGAAGAGGCGGACCAGGCCGTAATCGGCATCTACTCCGACTTCAAGAGCAGCGCCCTCTACAGCGGTCTTCTCACCCTTCTTCCAGACATCCAGGCAGACCTCGTCTATGCTGTGGACGGCTACACCAACACTCACGGAGATTTCTGGAGATGGGAGATACTTCCGACAAACTCCTCTGTAGAAGCAGTTTATGGCTCACTCTACGGCATCATCGGAGACTGCAACTTCTTCTTCGACTACGCCCCAAGGCTCCGTTCCACGCTCAAGACAGACCAGGAATTTCTCGAAATGGACTCGCTCGAAGGAGAGGTCCATTTCGCCAGAGCAATCGCATATTCCGAACTCATCAAACTCTTCTGCAAGGCCTATGAACCTGAGACGGCGGAAAATGAACTCGGAGTCGTCCTCGTCACCAGTTACCATAATCCCGGAAAAATCACACGTTCATCCCTCAAGGATTCATACGCCTTCGTTCTCGATGAACTCGACAAGGCTTACGAAAAGCTGGAACTCGAGAATACGAACAACCAGATTTTCATAAGCAAGAGTGCAGTGAACGCCCTCCGTGCGAGGATTTACCTCTATATGCAGGATTGGGACAACGCCATCAAATACTCAAGCGAAGTGATTGAAGACAAATATCTCAGCCTCGCGAGCGCAACCAAGGCGATGACGGCAAAACAGTCCGAATACCTCTATATGTGGACAAACGACGCCGCAGCGGAAATCATCTGGAGAATCGGATTCACCCCGACATCCTTCGGCGGTTCACTCGGTTCGGTATTCCTCAAGTACAACCAGATTACCTTCTATCCGGATTATGTCCCTGCCGACTGGGCTCTCGGACTCTATGCTGCAAACGACCTCCGCTACAACGCATTCTTCAGCCAGCAGCGCACAGGCTATGCACACGGACTGAGCTGGCCTCTGCTGGTTAAATACTACGGCAACGAAACCTTCATCCAAAACAATATCTACCACGTGAATATGCCGAAAGTTCTGCGCCTTTCAGAACAATATCTGATTCGCGCCGAGGCCTATTGCCGCAAGGCTGACTACAGCAAGGCTGCAAAAGACATAACCAAACTTCGCACAGCACGTTACTCAAGCTACGGCAACACGACAATCTCCGCCGACAACTGGCTCGAAACCATCAGCGAAGAGCGTGTAAAAGAGCTTTATATGGAGGGATTCCGCCTCCAGGACCTCAAGAGATGGCACAAAGGCTTTGAGAGAAAAGAACAGACATGTTGCGTAAAAGAAGGCAGCACGCTCAAGATTGAGGCGGACAATCCGCTCTTCGTATGGCCTATTCCGCAGCACGAGCTGAATTCTCCGGACGCTGAAATCCAGCCGAATGAAAGCAACCGATAGAAAAGGAGACGAAAGATGAAAAGAACAATATATATAGCATTGGCTGCCATAGCGGCGACCTTCGCACTTTCTTCCTGCAAAAGCGAATATATCCAATTCGACGGCCCTTCAGTGGTGGCCTTCTCCGACACAAGTTTTGTCTGCCCCGTGCAGCAGAGCGTTGAAGAATTCGGAGTTGACATCGCTGCCACAAACGCCTGCTCTTATGACAGGACATTCGTAGTTGAAGCAATTCCGGGCAAAAGTACGGCTGTTTTCGGCAAACACTACTCAATCGACAACCAGACAGTGACAATCAAAGCCGGAGAACGCGCTGCAAAAGTCTTCATCAAAGGCAACTACGACAGTCTCGAAGCCGGAGAGGACGATCCTTACATCGGACTTAAACTCATCGGTGTCGAAGACGAGCAGTGGGAATTCAACAGCCAGGAGACCAAGGTCTATCTGAGAAAAGTCTGCCCTTTCAACATCGACGACTTCACCGGGAAATGCACCGTTATGTCAAGTTTCCTGCTTTCTTTCCTGAAGATTCAGGAGCGTGAGGCAGTGGCGGAGAAAATCGATGACGAGACAATAGTCATCCGGGGAATGTTCGAAGACGGTTATGACGTCAAATACCGTTTCGACCTCTCAGACGTACTCTATCCGACAATGTATATGGTCGAAGAAACAGTAATCGGTGACTCCCGTACATTTATGAACTACATCCACGGCAACGGACAACTGCTCGGAAGCGATGTCAGGGGTTATACAGCGGAACTCAATCTCTGTGAGAAATACCTCAACCAATATATGATGGTCCGTGTCGACGAAGTGGGAACTGTGGGTCTGTTTGTGAACATCATCCAATTCGGTGAGGATGAATAAATTGGAGGATGAGTAAAACGATTAATGACTTAATAGTTAAAGATATGAAGACATTATTTATCAAAGGCCTTGCCTTTGCCGCTGCCGTGGCAGCGATGGCGTCCTGCACGAAGGATGCGACTGAAGAAGAACCTGCTCCTGTGTTCCCACAGCTGCAGAGCGTTACAATTCAAGCCGGAGATCAGCAATCTCTGAACTTTACTGCCGACAAAGATTGGAAACTTTCTATAGACAAGACAACTTGGTGTACATTTCTAGACGGAAAGGTTGAAACAGCACAGCTTTCAGGACTCAAAGGAGAGGTGACTGTGACTGTCCTTGTGAAAGACAACGGACTCGACTTCAACTCAGATGTTGCGAAACTCGACCTCACGCTCGGCAACAAGACCGAGACCATTTTCGAAATCACCCGTCCGGGCAAGGCCCGCGAAGTGAAGCTCTATGCCGCTGTGGGTGATGGAGAACTCACTGAAGTTGAAAAACTTGAGTTTAAGTGGAACGTTCCTGAATGGGGAGACCCTTATATGGACCAGATGAAATTCGCCGTGGTGGCAAACTACGACTGGACCGTGGCAACTCCGGAGAAATGCACATTCAGCGACAAAAGCTGGAATGAAATCCCGGGAGTGACCGGTAAAGCAGGAGTGGGCCCCGAAGACGAAGGATTCAGCCTTACCTACATCAAAGTCAATGAGGATGCAAACGCATACGAAATCAACGGTAAACTTGTCGTGACCGACACTGAAGGAAAGAATCCTGTGGAGTTCGACATCGTCTATCCGGGATATCCTGAGAATAAAGTTGCCATTGAACCTGCAAGTCTTTTGGGTATGTTTGGTATGAACTTCAACATCGACGGCTTTGTTATCAACAAAGGCTTTGACCAAGAGGAAGTGACCACAGACAAAGAGGTTAACGTATCCGTCAAAGCAAAAAATATGGAGTACAGCGTCTACAAAATCGCCAACAACGAGGGAAAAGCTGTTGAACTTGGTGCGGACTCCTGGCTCAAAATCAGCGATGACAAGAAAGGCGTACTCAAAGTTTCCGCAACACAAAACACCACTGGCGACAGGGAGGCATATATCCTTGTGCTTCCGAAAGCACTTGTAAAGGACTTTAAGATTGAAACTTTCATTGATCAGTATGGCTATGCAAATTATGACTACGATGGAATGTTCATAAAAGTCACACAGAAGGGTGTCACAATAACAAAGGATTTTAAAGCACTCTGGGGAAGAACTTATGCTGACATAAAGGCTGTCGAATTCTCTAAGTATCCTGATTTTAAGGATATGACTCCATCCGGTCTGGAATATGGCTCTTGCAATGACAACGCTTATGTGATTGAAGTTACTGAAAATGACGTTATTGCCTACGGACAGAGCTCTGGAGCACTGATGTTTGCGCCTCTCGGTTTCCCTGATGGCTACTATGCTTTCGGAGGAACTGCGGACTCGAACCTCTACAGAATGACCCCTCAATCTGGAGAATGGGACGAAAAATATATTCAGGACGCAACACTCTACACTTCAAAGGGTTCCATCCGCGGACTCCAAATAGATCCTGAACAGTTTGTCAACACAAAAGACAACACATCCAAGAATTTTGCAGGAATGGCAGTATTCCAGTTCTACAAGACTGCAGAGGATAAACAATCGTATAAATCTTCCGCAACACTTGTGATTGTTAAGAAATAGTTTTTCAAATAAGAATGAAATTATCTAATCGAAATCTGATTCTGCTGATTACGGCATTCGTTTCCACCGTGCTGCTCTTTTCGGGCTGCACGGCGGAAACCGCGCCGGAATCTGCCTCCGGATACGGCTACGTCCAGTTCCACCTCTACAAGGCGGAATCCTACGACGCCACGACAAGAGCCGGAGGAAAACTTGATTATCTGCGTGACGCAGCAAAAATTAGAGTCACCCTCCGCAGCGAGGACAACGACATCATCACCCCGGTGGCAGTGGTGGAATGTTTGGCTGAAAACATCTCCGAATGGGGACTTCAGACAGCGAAAATCCGCCTTCTCGCCGGCCGCTACACCCTCACCGCCTACGAAGTATATGACGGTATGGACAAGTCGGTGATGATTGGAGAGCCGTCGGAGACTATGGTCATCGATGTGCCCGAAAACGGGTTGGTGGCGAAGGATTTGACTCTGGATGTGACCGGACGCGGCTGGGCAAAATTCCGTCTCACCAAAGACCTCTCGGAAATCGTGACGAGGGCCGGAGTGAAAGACGGAGCGGACGAATATCCGTTCTATGGCATCCAGTCCGTGGACCTCACTGTGAAGAACAAAATCACCAACGAGCTGACCGAAATCACCAATATCGAGGTCTCACACGAGTTCACCGAGGACGGTGAGGACGGCTATATCAGCGGTGTCTGCGTGAGCGACACGCTTGTTCTTCTGAAAGCCGGCACATACACGGTGACCAAGTTCAGAACCTATTTCGATTACTTCAGAAAAGTCTATGAGACATCGGGCAATGTCGCTGAGAACGAGTTTACGGTAAAAGACAACAAAGTCTCCGATGCTGATGTCCCTGTGACTCTCCACACCACTTCAGGACACATTGCGGACGCACTTGCCCTCAGGGAAATCTGGGAGGCGCTGGACGGCCCATCTTGGAGAATCAAATGGGAGTTCAACTGCGATGTAGATGCCTGGACAGCAAATGAAGGAGTCCAGATTCTCGGAAACGGAAGGGTTGCAGCCCTCGACTTCACAGGAACGGGTGCAAAGGGCGCTATGCCTGCCGCTATCGGAAAACTGACCGAACTCCGCAGAATCATACTCGGAACGATGAACTACAGCGCTGCTGCTCCCGGAATGCTCTCTACTTCAGCAAAGAGCACAAAGAAAGGAGCCGTTCTCTACACCCCTGAAGATCCCCAGAGCCACCGCCAGGGAGTCATCGGCAAACGCGACCCTCGCTCCATCTTCAGCAAAGAGCTTCAGCTCGGCTTCGAAATCGCCGGCAATCCGGTGCAGGAAGAGCAGAGCAGCCTCAGAGACAGATTCCTCAAGAGCGTAAGAAGCACATCGCTGCCAAGCAATGGTTCACTCGGCTCTCTCGGAAACTGGAGACCGGAGGTTTATCCGAGCGAAATCACATCGCTCCCTGATGAAATCAACTCCCTCAAGAACCTTGAGCACATCACCATCTGCTACTGCCCGTTCTTGAGCCTTCCGGAGGATATGTCAGGCTGTACGGCTCTGACCGACCTCGACATTTTCGCCTGCCCGGAGATGACAGTTTTCCCTAAGGGTATCGCAACCCTCCCGAACCTCGTGTCTCTCGTTTTCGGCTTCAACGAAAATATCCCAGCTTCATCCACAGAGGCGGGAATAGCGGCAATCAACGCCGGAGCAGCCAGCAAGACAGTCCAGCTTCTCTACTTCCCTAACCAGAGAATCGATGTGATGCCGGACCTTAGGAATATCACCCGTCTGTCTGTGCTCACAGCTCAGGAGTGCGGTCTGAAATCATTCGCCGCACCATTTGGAAAAGACCATCCGCTCGTGCAGCTGATTGTCAACGACAACGAGCTCAGCGACCTTCCACGCGATGCAGAGGGCTATTTCGTAGGCTACAACGCAGAAACTGAGGATTTGAACTTCTCCAACAACAAGTTCACATTTATGCCGGACATATTCGACGCGAAATCCGCCTATACAGTGGGCACCATCAATTTCTCCAACAACCAAATCAGCAGTATGGAGAACGGCAGCGCCTACAAGGGTCTGAAAGCCACGACACTCGATCTTTCATACAACCGTCTCAGCGAGATGCCGGTCGAACTCTTTGGAACCAGCTCTTCATCAGTGGGTTATCTCAAACTCGATGCAAACGGAATGGAGAAAATCAGCAAGGAGGCTCTGGACGGAGAATACACCTTCAGGACCACCACTATAAGTATGGCATACAACAAACTCAAATCCCTGCCGGAAGAATTCGACAGCCTCACTTTCCCATACCTCTCGGGAATGGATTTGAGTTACAACCGTTTCGACAATTTCCCATACACCGCTGTGAACAACCAATACCTCACAGTCTTCGTTTTCCGCCACCAGAGGGATGCGGACGGCGATCGTTGTATGAGGACCTGGCCTACGGGAATCGGACAGGCGCTCGCAGGTTTGAGGGCTCTCTATCTCGGTTCCAACGACATCCGCGTCGTCAATGACGAAATTTCGTATATGATATATAATCTCGACATTATGGACAACCCGAACATATCCATCGACGTGAGCGCCGTTTGTCCATACATCCGCTCGGGATTCTACAACCTCATCTACAGCCCGGGACAGGATATCCGTGGATGTGACGATGCGCTTAAACTCTAAAAGTCTGAATGTATGAAGAATATTAAAACAATATCATTGATTTTCGCACTTGCTGCAGTGATTGCGGCATGTCAGAAAGAGATTCAGACGAATCTGAAGTTCGGCGCGGACACCGAAACCATCACCATTGGTGCGGAAGGCGGTTCTGAAACCGTACACATCAGTGCGGAAGAAGGCTGGGTGGCAAACTCCACCTCTCCTTGGATTTCCATATCCCCTGCAAACGGCAAGGGCTCATCTGATTGCCGGATTATCATCGACACGACCCTTCTCGCCAACGGCACAAGAGAGGGAACCGTGCGATTCACATCAAAGTCGGCAGAAGGCTCGACATCCGACATCCGTGTCATCCAGACAGGATATGAAAAGATGATTGTGCTCAACAAGACAGAGGTTTCCGTTCCGAGTTTCGATGAGTACAAAAAACGCTATATCGACATTGAGCTCACTTCAAATGTGGAGTTTACGGCAGATATGGCGGCAGACAAGGAATGGGCGAAACTGCTCGACTACAAATTCACTCTCGACAGGGGTTCACGTCCGAGAACGGTGAAACTCCGCATCAGATGGGAAAACAATACCCGCCCGTCCGAAAGGGAGGCTATTCTCTCGTTTAAGGCAGCCGACGGAGAGGAACTCTCAAAGAACGACCGCCTTGTCATCAAGCAGACCGCCGCTGAAGAAATCGAGGACAGCCGCAGAGGTGACTCCCTCGCAATCGTTGGCTGCGCACGTGCAATCAACTTCGATATGAGCGAATTTGAAGGCGAGTCCATGGACCACTGGACATTCGTTTCACTTTGGGAAAAGGGTGACGAAGGCTACAGCGAAGACAAAAAAGGCCGCGTGAGAGCAGTGACATTCTCATTCTTCTACACCCAAGACGGCATTCCTTATGAGGTGCAGTTCCTCCGCAAATGTGAAGACCTCACCTTCTTCAGCAACGCAAACTGGTATCGCATGAACTTCTCCACAGGAGAATACATCGCGAAGATGACCCAGCTCAAGAAGCTGAAAATCACGGCACTCGGACTCGTGAAGATTGACGACGACTTCGCAAACCTCAAAAATCTTGAGGAACTCGGACTCGTTTCCAACAACTTCAACATCCTCCCTGACGTGCTAACACCGGAGAATTTCCCGAAATTGAAGAAACTCGACCTCTCTTCCAACAGAAGGACCACCATCCTCGACCTGAGCACGACCACCTACGACCAGTCAGTCTGGGGAGGCTTTGTGGGCGAGTTTCCAAAGAGGCTTCTCGAATGGGACAATCTGGAGTATCTGAGACTCTCGTTCAACTACATCTACGGCAAACTGCCTGATATGAAGGATTATGGCAAGGTATATACTGAAGAGGACATACTTGCGGCAAAAGACACTCTTCCTAACGGAGTGAACAACCCGGCACGCTACAACCTCATCGGCAAGCCGAAGGTGCTTCCGAACGCCAAGTTCTTCGGAATCAACCTCAACCTTCTCGAAGGAGAGATTCCTGAATGGGTGCTCTACCACCCTCATCTCGGGGAATGGGATGCCGAGACTCTCGTATTCAACCAGTCTTCAGAGATCAATAACCTTGAAGGCAAAAGACCGGGATTCTCGAATGTTCCGGACAATCTCGACTACTACTACAAGGCCTACCCGCTCAAGAAGCCGGACTACTACATTGACGGAAAATAAGAAAACAGGTGATTATGAAGAAGATAAGAAATATATTTGCAGCTTTGGCCCTCGCGGCGGCGCTCCTTTCCTGCAGCAGGGAAACTGTTGTGGAAAATCCGTTGTCGGAGCAGCGCAAGGCCACAATTGTAAACAGCCCGGAGGGTGCGCAAAGCGGAGAGTTGATTGTCAAATTCTGTCCTGAGCTTTCCGACCTTCTGGACCAGGCGGCCATCACCAAATCCGGCGAAAGGGCAAATGTCCTGGAGGCGACCGGAATCAAGAACGTGGACGACCTTCTGAGCTACCTCGGAGGCTGCACTCTAGAAAGAGTATTCCCTGTGGATGCGAGAAACGAAGAACGCACCCGCAAATCGGGGCTTCACCTCTGGTATGTCGTGAGATTCGACCCCGATGCGGATGTGAAGGAAGTCGCTTCGCACCTCGCTTCTCTTGGCGAACTTTCAAAAATTGAGTACAGCAAAGAACTCAAAAAGATGTCCTCCGCACGTCCTGTAGCGATTTCAACAAAAGAGCTGAGCTACACAGGCGTCACCGCGTCCGCCACATTCAACGACCCTCAGGCAGCTTTCCAGTGGAATCTCCACAACAGCGGAACTCTCCCTGACACCCCTATGCAGCACCTCACGGCAGGGCTTGACGCAGGCTGCACAGAGGCCTGGAAGAAATGCACCGGAGACGCGGACATCATCGTCGCTGTGATGGACGAGGGTGTGATGTGGAGCCATCCGGACCTCATCGCAAACGCCTGGACAAACCCTGACGAGATTTATCTCTCTACAGAGGACAACGACGGCAACGGCTACGCAGGCGACGTACACGGATATAATTTCGTGGCAAACAGCGGAATCGTAACTTGGAATGATCGTACAGACAGCGGACACGGCACACACGTAGCCGGAATCATTGCAGCCGAGAGCAACAACGGCGTCGGCATCAGTGGCATCGCCGGCGGAGACAAGGCCAAGGGAGAAAGCGGAGTGAAGATTATGTCCCTCCAGATTTTCTCAGGAAACAACGGTGTCACCATCCCGAACGAAGTACGCGCCGTGAAATATGCAGCCGACAACGGCGCGGTCATACTCCAGTGCAGCTGGGGATATAATTCCGCACTTTCAGACCCGTTCCACTACACTCCGACGAAATACTACACCGACGACGAATTCGCTGATGCACAGCCGCTCGAAAAAGAGGCATTCGAATATTTTCTCCACCACGCAGGCTCTCCTGACGGGGTTATCGACGGCGGTGTCATAGTCTTCGCTTCCGGAAATGAATATGCGGCAATGTCCTCATATCCGGGAGCCTACAGCAAATTCATCTCCGTTTCATCAGTTTGCGGCGACTTCACCCCATCGACCTACACCAATTACGGTCCGGGCACTGACATCGCGGCTCCGGGCGGAGACACCGACTATCACGAAGACGCACGTGGAGGCATACTCTCAACCCTCCCGCCTGAGGTCAGCAACGGCACAGGCTACGGCTATATGGAAGGCACATCGATGGCCTGCCCTCACGTTTCCGGTGTGGCAGCCCTCGGACTCGCCTACGCAAGCAAACTCCACAAGCATTTCAGAGCAGATGAATATCGCGAACTCATCCTTCGCTCTGTCAGCGACTTAGACTCTCACCTGAGCGGAAAGAAACTCTACCACTACCTCTGGCAGACAATCGGTGACTTCTGCCCTACTCTCGTGGACCTCGACTCGCAGTACAAAGGAAAGATGGGCTCAGGAGTCATCAATGCGGACATCCTGCTTCGCAACATAGAGAATGAAGCCAACGGAGTGCCGATGAAACTCACCAATGTCTATGTCGGAGAGGGTGCGACGAAGAGCATCGAACTCAGACGCTGCTTCAAGGAGGGCGAAAGCACGAGTTTCACCGCAACTTGCGCAGACTCGGAAATCGCCACAGTCAAGGTCAGCGGAAGCAAAGTCATCGTCACAGGACTCAAACAAGGCCGCACCAAACTCAGCGTGACTTCCGGAAAGGGAGAGACGCAGACTTCCACCATCACGGTGAGAAAGGGAGCCGCACACAACGGCTGGCTGTAGGAAAACTGCAAGGGTGAGAAATTTGCTTGTCATATCGCTTCTGCTCGCGGGCACGATTGCTTCCGCCCAGGGAATCGTCGTCCCGCAGCACTTGCTCGACTCCATTGCAAATCCCCCGATTGAAAGGCTCGAAAGCCTCAAATTTGACAAGGAAACAGTGGATTTGGGTGAAATCCGCGAAGATGCGGAGCCGGTTCAAGCAGTTTTCGCTCTCACGAACGAAGGGGAAAAGCCTGTCTCCATCCTCAGAATCTCAACTTCATGCGGATGCACGACGGCTCTGCACGGGAAAAGTTCAATCGCTCCTGGAGCCTCGACGCAAATCAGGCTTTTCTACAACCCGAAGTCCCAAAGCGGCAGACAGACAAGAAAGGCATACATCTACACGGACGCCTCCCCCACTCACCCTTCAGCGGCACTCTCTCTGAAAGTGAAAGTACTCCCGGGCGAACTCCCGCAAGGATTCCCTGTTTTGATGGGCAGTCTGGCACTCAGCCGAAAGGATGTCTGCTTCAGATTCGCCCCCGGCGAGGAAAAGGCTGTGGAGAGGATTGTCTGCCGGAACATAGGCAGGAAAGAACTCAGGCTCAAGGCTCTGGATGGCTTTTGCCCGTCGTGGCTGAAATTCCGGACTGAACCTCAGGTGATTCTTCCCGGAGCCGAAGCGGAGATAATTCTCTCCGCAAACGCCCAAGATTTGCCTTCTGAGGCCCAAACGGGCTCCGCGCTTATCGTTATAAGCGGGATCGGCGGAAAGCCGTCAGAAAGGACTTTAAATGTGAATTATGAGCTCAGCACTCATCAATGATGCCGCGCTGCCACAAAAAGAATAAAAAAGACAGAACAAAAACAGTTTGAATAGATGAAAACAATAAGCAGAATACTCATTATGCTCGCCACAGCAGCGACATTCTTCGCCTGCACGAAGGACCATTCCTACGAAGATGACTCAGCCCCACAGCTGAGCCTCTACCAGATTGCCGGCACTTGGCAACTCTCCTCGTGGAACGGAAAGGAAATTGCCGCTGACGAGGAAACATACTGCTACCTCATACTCAAGAGCAAGGACAGCGCGTTTGAAATCTACCAGAACGTCGATTCTCCATACTCCCGCCACCTCACGGGCAATTTCAAACTCAGCTACGACGAGGACAAGGGAATCAACAAGGTCAGCGGCTGGTACGACTACAACGCGGGCCTCTGGGCATCGGACTACATCGTGAGCGAGGTGAGCGAAAACTCGATGACCTGGACTTCCGGCAGCGAGGTCTGCATCTACACCCGCTGTGAAGCCATTCCTGAAGACATCCTAAGCGGCACCAAGGCTCTATAGTGCCCCGGCAAGCACTCCTCGAAAGGAAACCCATAAAAAAGCTATACCCCGTTTAGCGTCCATCACTGGAGGCATCACGAGGTAAAAGCCCATTTAGAGAAAAATAGTTTAGTCTACTTTTTCATAGATTAAATCAAATCTGGGTATTGCAATCTAAAAATCGTTTTTAAGGTAAAAATTGCAAAACAGAACAAGTGTGTTTATTTTATAGTGTTCGTAACCTCCAGAAATCTGGAAGTGTTGCAAAAGTATAATCTAAAACCATAAGTGCAAAATAATAATTGTCACATAGGATAACATCCTGTGTGACAATTATTTATTACAACAAATCAGTCAAATGGGAAGTTTTACCGCAAATTTATCCTCATTGATTATCAAATACTTATAAATCCACCTAAAGCTCCGGATGTGACACGCCACGGTCTGAATTTTCCATCAAATCCTGCAAAAATTTGGATAATTCCCTCACATCATTGTTCAAACCGAGCTTTTTTCGGATTCTGAGCACAGCATTGCGGTAGGTTCCGTCGGTCACCCCGAGGTAAGAAGCGACCGTTTTTCCCCTCGCCCCGGAGACGACAAGACAGCAAATCGAAATCTCCTTACCGTCAAGCCCCTTATCCCTCAACCCGGCGAGGAACTCCGCATGAGAAAGCATAAAAGAAGCGCGGGTGGAGGCGAGGAAAATACTCCTGTCTTTCAGGACATCCTCCAATTTTGCCGTCACATTGGCCTTGTATCCGCCCATGTGTTCCACAATGCACTCGTTTAGCAGAGCAAGACGCTCTTCCACAAGATGCACCGACTCTTCGTCCAACTGCACCCTCTCCTTCCACGACAAAAGGTCGTCAATCTCCTTCTGAGCCTCGTCACGAAGCTGTCTCAAGTGTTCGTTTTCCGCTTTTCTACGACGAAGTTCACGCAAAACCACAAGCGTCACAAGAGCCAAAACAATAATAACCAGCGCGAGGCACAGGCATATCACCAGATTCATATACCACAACTGCTGGCTCCTCAATTCCTGTTCGAAAGATTCTTCCGCAAAACGCGCCTTCGACTCGAATATCCTCAAATCCTGTTCATCAGAGAGACTGACATATTCCGAATATGCATCCAAAGCCCCCTTGTAATCCCCTGATTGTTCAAGAATTTGCGAAAGCAGCGAATAATAAGAGGCCTCGTACAGACTGCGATATGCGCTGTTCCCCTCCCCGATATTCTTCATAAAACCTGTCCTCTCGAAAAAGACTTGCGAAGCCTTGTCATATTTCCCGGAAACGAAATATGCCTCCGCAATTGCGAGCCAGTCGACAAGAGAGTCCCTTCCCTTCATAGCGCTACAGTAATCCGACACAATCGAGTCCACAAGTGAGTACTCCTCTTTCTCGACGGTGTTCTGCAACAAAATGGAATAGAGATTTGTAAGTTGAACAGAATCCAAGCCGTCTCTTTTAGCCAGAACGCTGTCAATCAGAGCGGACGCCGCTTCATTTTCGTCTTGAATCATCTTGATATTGGCGGCATCCAGAAGTGTCGCGGCATATCTCGATGTTTCGTCAAGTTCCCGATAGATTGCCGCAGCCTTTTCAGCCTTTCTTTCCGCTGCATCAAAATCGTAGAGAAGAGTGTAGAGCTTCGCCATCTTGCCGTACAGTTGCGCAACTGCATAGCGGTCCTTTGCTTTCGACACATACCTCGAAGCCTTTGAGAAATTTTGCATCGCTGTGTCGTAGTCGTCCGCAAGGTAAGCCTCCAGACCTTTCTGATAGTAGGTCAGAAGATTTTCGTCAGGAGATTTGCCCCAGTTTTCCAACGGCGTGCAGCCGGAAGAAGAGATCGCGGCGAGCCCCCCCGAAAAGCAAAGGCAACAGAATGAGTAATTTTTTCATAATCACGCGATTAAAAACTCCGCGACCTCGGAAAGCGTCTGCCCCAAAGTCGCGGAGTAAGCAAAACTTCAAAAATCATCTACAGTTTTTTCAGAAGAGTCTTGAGGCTGACTTCCTTGTCGATGATTCCCGGGAGGTCTTCAATCTTCACCCTCTCTTGAGCCATCGTGTCTCTGTGGCGGATGGTGACGCAGCCGTCGCTAAGCGAATCGTGGTCTACAGTTACGCAGAACGGTGTTCCGATGGCATCCTGGCGACGATAGCGCTTTCCGATGGAGTCCTTTTCATCGTACTGGCAATTGTAGTCGTACTTCAATTCGTCCATAATCTTCTGTGCCAACTCAGGAAGACCGTCCTTTTTGATGAGCGGAAGCACCGCAACCTTCACCGGAGCGAGTGCCGGCGGGATTGAAAGCACTGTACGTGTCTCTCCGTTTTCGAGCTGCTCCTCGTGGAAAGAGTGTGAAAGCACCGCAAGCACCATACGGTCGACTCCGATTGAAGTCTCGATTACATAAGGTGTGAAGCTCTCGCCGCTTTCCGGGTCGTAGTACTGAATCTTTTTGCCGGAGAATTTCTGGTGGTTTCCGAGGTCGAAATCTGTCCTTGAGTGGATTCCCTCAAGCTCCTTGAAGCCGAATGGGAAATTGAATTCGATGTCGGTCGCAGCATTTGCGTAGTGTGCGAGCTTCTCGTGGTCGTGGAAACGATAGTTCTCCGCTCCCATTCCGAGAGCCTTGTGCCAAGCCAGACGCTGAGCCTTCCATTTTGCAAACCAGTCAAGTTCTGTTCCAGGCTTGATGAAGAACTGCATCTCCATCTGCTCGAACTCCCTCATTCTGAAGATGAACTGACGGGCCACAATCTCGTTTCTGAACGCCTTTCCAATCTGAGCGATACCGAAAGGAAGTTTCATACGGCCGGTCTTCTGCACGTTCAGATAGTTTACGAAAATACCCTGAGCCGTCTCCGGACGAAGATAAATCACGTTTGTGTCGTCGGATGTATTGCCGAGCTGGGTGGAGAACATGAGGTTGAACTGACGCACGTCCGTCCAATTTTTTGTTCCGGAAATCGGGCAGACAATCTCGCAGTCGATGATGATCTGGCGAAGTGCAGTCAAATCATTGGCATTCAGCGCATCCGCCATCCTCTTGCGAGTGTCCTCGATTTTCGCCGTATTCCTCAACACATTAGGATTTGTCTCGCGGAACTTAGCTTCGTCAAAAGCCTCTCCGAATTTCTTGCGTGCTTTCTCAACCTCCTTATTGTTTTTCTCTTCAAGTTTGGCGATATAATCCTCGATGAGCACGTCAGCCCTATAGCGTTTTTTCGAATCCTTATTGTCGATGAGAGGGTCGTTGAACGCACCGACGTGTCCGGAAGCCTCCCAAATTTTCGGGTGCATGAATATGCAGGAGTCGATTCCCACGATGTTTTCGTTCAGACGGGTCATCGCAAACCACCAATACTGCTTGATGTTGTTCTTCAACTCAACACCAAGCTGGCCATAGTCGTAAACGGCAGCAAGTCCGTCGTAAATCTCACTCGAAGGGAATATGAATCCATACTCCTTACAGTGAGCGACCAATGCCTTAAAAAGTTCATCTTGTGTCATAAATGATTATTTTTTAATATTTTACATTCAACTATCCTCATTCGTCCACATTCGCCGACCCACAAAATCCAATCTCCTGCAGACAAATCCCACAAAAATAATCATTTCCTCGCAAACCTCCCCAATTATTGAGGATAATCTTCCTATATTTCGACAAATCCGTTCTTCAGGAACTCCACAAACGGAATATGAATGACGCCTTTCCACTTGGAAGAATCCATATATGGCGTCATTGAGATTACATACTTGGGATAATTATCCTTTATGAGCATCAGATTGCCGAATTCGCGGTTAAAGGTCTTTTCTTCAGTAATTAGGTACGAGGCCTGAACGTAGATAAGCTCATCGCCCTTGGTTCCCACGAAGTCAATCTCAGTGTTGTATAACTGACCGATTTTGACTTCATAACCAAGCCTCACCATATGTTGGTAAACGAAATTCTCCACAATCTTCTCGATATCATTCGCCCTGCGGCCTCCAGTAATGAAATTGCGGATGCCGATGTCTCCGAAATAAAACTTGTCGTTGGTCTCCAGAAGTTTCTTCCCGTGGATATTGTAACGGGCAACGGCCGTAGACAGATATGCCTCATGGATAGCCTTCATATATTTGAGTACTAGATTCTTTGACACCTCACTCTCATTGGAGACCATATAATTCTGGATACTGGAGGCAGAGAGGGGCTTTCCTATATTATCGGCTATAAACTTAATGAGATTCTCAAGAAACGGAACATTGCGAATCTTCTTCCGCTTGATAATGTCCTTCACCAAAATGGTGTTGTAAACTCCTTGCAGGTAATCATTGATTGTCTCCGGATCATCCAGGCCGAAAGGCCGCAGGCCGGGAAGACCGCCATAATTGAGATACTTTGTAACGGCAGACTCTCCATCCTGCAGGTTGTGGAATTCAAGGAACTCGTTATAGCTGAGACCCTGAACAAACACCTCTACATACCTTCCGGAGAGCATTGTCCCGAGTTCGCTGGAAAGGATGTCCGAATTACTTCCTGTCACCACTATATCAATGTAGGACTCGCCATAGTAGTTTCTGAGGCCACGCTCAAACTCCTCGATTTCCTGAACTTCATCAATCAAGATATAATTGTGCTTGGCACGGTCTATCTTCCCGTCCACATAGGTAACCAGATCCTTATAAGTTGCAATAAAATCAAATGCAGTCTTTTCCTTGTCAATATAGATAACATTGGCCTCGGGGTCCTCACCCTTACGTGCGACGAGTTCCCTCATCACATAGCTCTTGCCCACGCGACGCTGTCCTGTAAGAACAATCAGAACGCCCTTCCCGAGCAATTTCTCCAACTTTTTGTGGTAATTGGGTCTTGAGATAAGGTCCATATTCATTATACTTTACACCCACAAAGATAATATGATTTTGTTGAATATATTGAACAAAATAAAAGATTTTCTAATTTTGTTCATTACACATAAACGAAAAGGCTCCGGAATCGAAGCCTTTAAAATAGGGTATGAGGCGCGCAAGACGCTCTGACATTCGTTATTCCCCGGTATAGACAATCTTTTTCCCGCGGTTGATTACGTCCTGTGCGCTCAGACTGAATTTTGCCAGCCATTTTTTCCCTTCAAGTATGCTTGTCCAACTCTCTTCCTTGAAAACCTTGGCATCGAAGACATAGAACGGCACAACGTCGTCCTTTTTGTAGGACTCGAAAGGGCTGCCTTTACTCTGACTAATCCTCACACTCAGCCTATTATGAGCCTCTGTCTCAAACTGACAGTTTTTTGTTCCTTCCAGACTCTCAGGAAGCTGCTCCGCCGTTGACGATCCGCCTTTATGGAAAGGGACGAACCAGATCACATCCACATCACTCTGATTGTCGAGGGTGAGAAGATAGTAGTTCTGCGGCGTGTCAACAATGGTGTCCAAGCTGCGGTAGCAGGAGACACAAGTAAAAAATGCCGCGACAAAAAATAAAACTGAAAATATATATTTTTTCATAAGCCCTCCTTATTTTGAATATCTGCCTGACTGATAGCGGTTACGGCCCAAATACCAACCGATTCCGAAGTTAAAGTTCAAGAAATTGAACGGCAAACGCGTGCGTGATATCTTTTCGCTTCCCCAATCGATAATCTGCCTTTTTTCCAGCTCTGACAATCCCACAGCTTCGGCCCAATTGGACGGTTCGAAGGATTTTTTGAACTCATAAACATTTTTCGAATACCTGAGTTCATTCGGAAAGGATTTGAATCCACACTCTGCAGAAATGTAGAAATGCCTGTTGAAGGTGTAGCACAACTGTAGCGAGAGCGAGAAAGCCGGTGAAATATTCTTCTTGTCAAGCAAGTTAGGCTGCGCCAAATAGTCAGGATAGGAAGAGGCTATCTGCTTGAATCCCACAACTGTAGGATCGCTTCCATCACGAGGTATGCGTTGGTAGCTCTTGAAATCTCCGGAAAAGTTAGTGATGCCTACACCCACTCTTGGACACAGGCTCCAGCCTCCGAAATCATATCTGTAGGCTGCTCCAACAAGGAATACGGCCGCAGAAAAATCATTTTCCACAGACAAGCGGTTACTTCCCGAGTAATAGCCGGAATCGGGCAACCTGCCATAACGGTAGCGTCCACCGTCAGCCCTGTTCACTGTCCAGAAATAAGCAACATCGTCCATATCTGCCGACAAATAAGAAAAGGAAGCAAACATTCCCCAATGCTTCCCGATGAAATAGGTGGTGCGCAACTGAAACTCCCCACCGGTTCCAATTCCGAGAGCAGTCCGCTTCTCTCCATAAAACGAATAAGGCATAAGAACATAACCGCCTTGTACATCCAAAGAGACTCCATAGGCATAAGCTTGAGGGACATTTGGTTCCCTCCGGGCCCAAAGCGGCAAGACCAAAACAATAGCCGCCAAAAGAACAAAAATGCGTTTCATAAGTTCAGTATTTAAATGCGTATGCTATTTTTCTCATCTTTATAGGGACAGAAATACTCACTCCACTCTATCCACATCAAAGGTTACAAATTTAAAACTAATCTTTGATTATACAATCCCGAGATCCGCCAAATCTTGCATAAAGCCTTCATTTCTCTTCACCTCATCAACGCGCGATATGTGACATATCGTTTCCCGCACACATCTGCCAGAAAAACACCGCAACTTTTCTCAATACTTCGTTAAAAATTAACAATATTTTAGTTTAATATTTAATATTCAACACTTTACGTTATATTACATCTGCCGGAGCTGACTTTCTGGGTCAACGGAAGGCAGGCTATTAAACCAATCACTCGTTTCTTTGCTCAACTCGTGCAAACTCATTAACTTTGCAACAGATTTTCAAGGTGTTTGTGGTAATAAAAGACGAAAACGCAAAACTGCCATATATATTTTGAAAGACGAACAGACGACAATTACTATTAAGCTGATAAATAATTATGGCACTTGCTATCAACATAGACGACCTACTGAACAAACAGAGGATAGAGTCCAATCGGATTGAATTTAAGAAAGGTTGGAATCCGGTGAGTATATACCACAGCGTATGCGCTTTCGCAAATGATTTTGACGACCGCGGTGGTGGTTATATCCTGGTTGGCGTTGACACTGACGACAAGACCGGAGTTGCCATTCGGCCTGTTGATGGAATACCCGTCGAAGAGATTGATGACATCCTTCAGGATATGGTCGGTTATAATAACAAGATAGCCCCGTACTATATGCCTCGGACAAGCACTGAGGAAGTGGACGGCAAGACTGTACTCGTAATATGGTGCCCTGCCGGGATTAACCGTCCATATTCTGTTCCAGAGAATGTAACGGCAAAGAACGGCTCCAAGGAATACTTCTATATCCGCAGTGGAACAAGCAGCATTATCGCCAAAGGTGAGGTGTTGGATGAGCTTCGCGAACTTGCCAGTCGTGTGCCATTTGATGAAAGGGGCAACCCTGACATTCGTTTGGAAGACATATCCACTTTACTTTTGCGTGAATACCTGGTGAAAGTCGGAAGCAAACTGGCAAGCGAGATTAACATAAGACCACTGCAAGAGATTCTGGAGCAGATGGACTTGTTTGTCGGCCCGAAGGAAAACCGTATGCTGAGAAACGTGGCGGCCATGATGTTTTGTGAGAATCCAAGCAAATTTTTCAAGCGGACACAGGTGGAGATTGTCTATTTCCCAGAAGGAAGGCTGAATAATCCGAGTAACCTTTACGAAGGAGCAGTCATCAAAGGTTCGGTTCCGCAGATTATAGACCGCACCTTGGAATACTTGAAGCGTATGCTCGTGATGCAGAGTATCATCAAACCGGAGAATGACTATCGCAGCAGGAAATTCTATACTTATCCTTATCAGGCATTGGAAGAAAGTGTCACGAATTCGCTTTATCATCGTGACTATCGGGAATGGGAACCTGTCGTAATAACAGTAGAGCCGGATAGTATTACCATTCAAAATGTGGGTGGTCCGGATCGAAGTATATCTGCCGCTGACATTTCCCGTTGTGATATTCTTGTTTCAAAACGTTACCGCAACCGTCGCTTGGGAGAATATCTTAAAGAACTGGATATGACCGAGGGGCGTTCTACAGGTATTCCGACCATACAAAATGTATTGGAGAATAACGGATCGCCTCGTGCAACCGTTGTCACGGATGAAGACCGCACATTCTTCCGCATCACGATTCCTTGCCATGAAGCAGCCGGCAATATAATAGCTGACATAGCCCATAAAGACGCTTCCGTAAAGGCTTCAAGGCGAGGTGCACGCAAAAGTGGACTACAAAGTACACCAGAAAGTGGACTACAAAGTACACCAGAAAGTACACTAAAAATTATAGAACAGATACAAAACAATCCTCAAATCACAATGACGGAGATTGCCAATGTTACGGGTTATTCTCGAAGTTGGGTAGCGAAAACTATAAAACGACTTCAAGAACAGAACATTATTAAGCATATTGGTTCTAACAAGAACGGCTATTGGGAAATCATAACCAAGTAGATAATAGGAAAAACAGATAGTGTAAGCATCCGACAAAGTGTTTTTTATAAAAAACAAAAATACCCGCAAAGTGTTTTTTACAAAAAACACTTTGCGGGTTGACTCAAAACTTTGGTATGTTTTAAAAGCGAATTAACTTGAAACTCAAGTAATCGTCATTCAACTGCTGCCCGTTCGGTTCGTTGTGAGGAAAATTGGCCTCATGCGTGCCGAGTTTCTCTTCTTTCTGGCAACTTGCAATAAAATAAAACTATTGAATGAGTTCGGACACGAAAGAACCATTTTCAAGATGAATCTTGTTTATAACGGTCTCTCCATCAACTACAAATGGAACAGCTATCACAAGGTCAAAAGTACCGGAAAAAGAATCACCGTGAATAACATCACGCTCATAATGTGACAATGTTACACTTCCCGACAAGACGTCAGGTTGTTGTGTAGAACTCGATGCCAGACCTGATTCAAACATATAATCTCCCCTGTCGTCATTTTCAATTTTATTAAGCGCATCTTCCGGAACCATAGTAAATAATGAATGCTCTATACTTATCGTACAATCATCACCTCCAACTTCAAATGTTGCCCCGTTTTTATATTTCGACAACTTCTGTGATGCATATATACGAATAGCAAAATCCCACGGCAAACAATTCATAAGCATCTTGCTCTTAACTACGGATGACGGTATATAACAATAAGTCGGTCCAGCAAACTTCTGAGAAAAATTCTTGTTGTGATAATACAATAACAGTTCCTGTTTCTTTCCGTCCCCAAAACTCGGATTGGTAGGGTCACCACTATATATATGATTCACAACAACAGAGGAACCATCGTAATAGGTGCGATTATAAGATAGCGGGCATCCATCAATGGAAAATTCAACTTTAAATGAGTGAGATTTTGCCTTTGTACAAGATGTCATATAGACGCAAACTGTCATCGCCAGTATAAGGCCGATTAAATTGCAAACAAAGCGTTTCATAGTTCAGTATTTTGAGGAATTAGATAATCAGCTAACTTTTCTGTATGTGTAAGATACCGGGAATTTAGCATATTTTCCGGAAGCAAAGTCATAGTACCAGGCATTCACAATAAAGCTCAACTCACCGTCACCAAACCTGACATAATCATAAAACCGTGCATCCGCGACATCCACTCCTGTTTTTCCGCTCTCGACAGGCAAATCAGAAGCAAACTGTCCGGACTGGCCAGTATATGAACCATAACACAGCTCGCCAGAAGGCAGAATATAATAATACAGCGAAAAACTTGCCGTGCCGCCATGCCCATCCTCGTTGGCAAAAGAATATTTCTTTGAGGAGGCATCGTAGTCAAGATACTGGACAGGTATCTCCATCCTGAAATATTTTTTCAGATTATACTCCTGCACCCTTTCGATGCGAACGATATAAGTCAGCGCCGGAACTGCGGACGGGAGTTTGCTAAACTCATGAATCAGTTCTTGACGCGACTCTCCATCCCCGTCAAGATCCATCGCCGCTCCATCCACACGATATACGCTTTCAAGGATGTACGCCCCACAGATATCATCACAAACTTCGTTGATAACTGCCTTGTCGTCAGTCTCTTTGTGCTGGCAAGAACAAAAAGCCGCCATCACAAAAAGCATCTGAAATAGAATAAATGTCTTTTTCATTTGCATTGCCGTTTAATATTTAAGAGGGAGAATTGTGCATGTAAAATAATCCCCGGTTGTAAAAGATGCAACATTATACTTATTCGTTGACGAATGTTTCATTCTTGATAAATAAATGATTCAAAACTCAGCCTGTCTATCGAACAACAACGAACTTGAAACTCAAGTAATCGTCATTCAACTGCTGCCCGTTCGGTTCGTTATGAGGAAAGATACAATGCATACGGAATTCAAAACTGCCGTCATCAAACGAGCTAACAACCGCACAGAACTCGTCTATCCCAGAAAGGAATACATCATTCGGGTCATTGAACTTAGGGTTTGTATATCCCATTGGACTGTACAAATCAACATATTCAATAGGGGTTCTGAGAGGTAGTTTCATTTCACGAATCCGTGAGCAGTGCCATTTTCCATCAACAACGGAATAGTATGGCAATGGGACAGATATGTTGAACCAAACCTCCGGAATTAACACATTGCCATAAGAAGACATCTCCGAGCCGGCTTTTACAATCGCGCCATAATCATCCTCGCAATACCCAGCCTTCTTCCGGAAATCTTCCAAAAGGTCCCATTTCCCGCCCGTATAGTTGCCCAAATCAACGCTCATACCCGCCCAATGAATGCTCTCCAACCGATACTCTCCATACAATTTTCTCGCATTGACCTCATATGCTCTGAGATTCTCTTCTTTTTTGCATCCCAAAACCGCAGCGATGGACAGGAGCCCCAAAAAACAATACAGAATTCTTTTCATATACAACTGTTTATTCCTCACAAATTTATACAATTAAAATGAGTTATTGACAAGCATATTCAGGGAACTTACATTTTCTGCAAAACATAAGATCCCTGAGCAAAACATACAATAACTAATATTTACAAGGTAGTATCGTGCACGTGAAGCGGCTTCCTGTTGTATAAGAAGGAACATCATAATAATAGTTTGAGGACAAAGGAAGCAGAGTCTTATGCTTCGCAGTTATGCACTTATCTGCATACATTACATGAAAAGACCCCATATCATCATTATTGTTCACCCATTTTATATTAAAGGTTTCTGTAGAAGTATTCTCGTCAGAACCTTCCCAACCGAGACCAATTTTTACCGTTCCCCATGTTCCTATGCCTCCTGAGACATCCAACTTTGCACTGCCCTTATTTGCTTTCTTGGTCGTAAATGACAATGTTTTATCTACTTCCACTCCCGAGTCTACTTCAAAGACCCATACGCTATATGCAGAATTGGTTACCAAATCCCATGTCGGGAATGTTATTGGATCTGTCGGATAATACCATATAGAGTCCAAAGTCGTTTCATCGCGTCTGGTCATTTTATACTGCCAAGTGACATACCATTTAAACATTGTTGAGCCCCATGTTTCTTTGGAAATTGCCTTTTCCTTTACCGTGAACAAGTCTCTAGCTTTAACATCATAAAACTTTCTGTCATGTAGCCCAATTTTTCCATTTGTATCACCAATGTAAATATCAATTTCAATCTCCAACGCTCCATCTGCCCACAAAGCATTGTATATATCATCCAATGTAGGTTCGCTCCTCTTCCCTCCATTGTCATCAGTATCAAGAAGATTACTAAACCTTACATCCGGCTTATCCCCATTTCGGTCATCAAATAAGGCATCAAATGAATTTGGATTAACTTTAAACCTAATCAATGTAGGTCTGACATTTGTCCTCAATTGTCCTTTTGTCTCGTTGGAAGTCATGCCATAGTAGATATAATCATTCTGGCAAGCATAAGGATTGTCCTTGAAATATTCATAAGCCTTTATTATGTCAGGGTTGATTTTGTTCAAGGAACTCTCGGACATAGTGTTAGCACTGCCAGCATTATCCTGCCCCTTAATCCACTCAAAGGAGTATTTTCCTGTATATCTGATATCTTTCGTCACGGGTTCGTTCTTTGACGGGTCAAAGGCATCGGCAATGAAACGGAACGTCTGCTCATCGGACTTTGTCTTTGCATCCGCAACTATGCGTTCGTTGGACTTGACCACCAGCACGGTACCTCCAGGGATTGCGCAATCCTCAATTTCTCCGAGTTCATAACCGTTCACAAAAAGCTCCTTACTGTCGCTCTTTGCCCTTCTGTAAGTCACGGCAGCCCTCTGGTCAGAAGTGTCCCAGTTCTTGGCGCAGAACCCTTGAGGGTCAAGCCATGTCATGTCCGGAACCAATATGGTCAAGGTCGGGACAGCATTCTCAATCTCATTGACATCACCATCAAGATACTGGCAGATTACATCACGGAAAGTGCGATTTTCATCGACTTGGGTGCTCTTAACAAAAGGATAGAATACATCATAATCATTATCCACCTGTTTCAGCGCCTCCCTTTTGAGGAACTCGCGAACAGGCTGTTCGGAGCATACTGCCTTAGACAAGGCAACGGAGAAGTTCCGCAACGCAGTATCCTCATCAATGACATTTACGAACTTTGCCTCTTCCGGCATAATACCCTGCTCTTTCACGCACGCTACGGATAATAGTGTGCAAAGGATTGTAAGTAAAACAACTTTGTTCTTCATATTAAACATTATTTTTAAAGTTTGTTATTCAATTATCAGTCTAAAGTTTATGGATTCATCCATAATTAAAAGCAAAAACCGGCACCCAATCCGGCATAAGATTTGTCTATTGTATTCTCTCCTATATCCATATGTATGTTCTGAATCCTAAAATACAGTCCGGTCGTCATTCTGTATTTCTTGCCTACGTTATAACTCACACCGAATCCAACTCTGGCGAACAGTCCTTGAACTTTATAATCTATCTCTGGAATTCCGGATTCTGGCATATGATTCAATCCATACACTTCAGCGGCATATCCAATATCTGTGGATAGATACGGACTTACGGTATGGTCCATAAGGTCGCTTCTCAGATGGATAAACAGCGGTATTCCCATATTCTTCGCATCCAGTGACCTTTCAATGCCCACACCGCCTCCTATGGCAAACTGCGGACACAGCCGATAACCATTAGTAACCGTTATTCCGACAAAGTTTTGCCCAACCAAATTAGTAGGAAAAGTAACTTCAACAAGCCCGAAGTACCCTTTGGGCTTATTAAATAAAGACTTATGCCATGGCTCCTTGGTAATCTTCTCTATATCATCGAGGGCGAATCGAAACAGATTCCGTTCATCCGTCCTGATTTTGAGGCTCTCTGAAGGAACGACCTCCTCTATCCTTCCATGGATTTCACCGCCATTTTTCAGATAGACAACATCCTCATAGCTCTTTTGCCCAAAGGCTTCAAAACAAAAGAGCAACGACATTAACAAGAGGAGTGCAAATAAACTATTTCTTGTCATAATATAAAGTGTCCTAATACAATGTGCAAAAGTTATGGCATGCCTTATCTGTCCCGAACGGGCAAAACCATCAGGTCAATTGAACCTGTATTTATAGTCTTTACATAATATCCGGATTGATTATTATGATAGCCGGATTTCATGATGACCGGAGAATTGTAAGTGAGTCTGGTAGTCCCCAAGTCATCGGAACCTATGTTGCGAGTTCTCGTAACATCAATCGTGACATCCTGCTTGTCTTGTGTTCCATAACCTAATCCGACCTTCACATTGCCTCCCAACTGACTATTTCCGACATTTCCTGAGACTTCGCCACTGGCAGAAAAATTTTTCATAAAACTCGTCGTATATGTCTCATGAACAGTCTCGGTTCCCGACGGATCCTCTTCTTCAATGCGAATATAAATATCTGAGGAATACTTTGATAAATCCCAATGCTCTATCTCAAGATCAACATCACACCATCGCGGGTGGAAGTAAAGCTGCTTAATGGTGTATATGAATTTGTCTTTCGTGAACCATGTCTTGTGATACAGTTCCAAATCAGCCTTTTCCAAAGCGAACAAGTCCCCGAAACTGAATGAACGATGCTTCTTTGTAACAATGGTTCCGGTCGTACTCTGCACATTGATGTAAAAATTGAGTTCTACATTGCCTTCTGCATAGAACTTGTCCCGGAGGCTTGCGGCCGATGCCCACGCACCATTTTGCTCATATTCCCATCTATTATCTTTCTTTAAAAAATCGTCTCTTGAGTCGTCAAACAGACTTCCGTCCATATCTCTGAACTTTATCTTTTTAATGACTTCATAGACTCTCGGATTGCACTTGCCATTCGTAATATCCTTCGTCATTCCATAGTAAATGTGATCCCTATGAATCCCATAGTCATCATTTCCGAATATTTTGTATGCATCTATGACAAGCGCGTCCAATGAAGAGGCCGGCATAAAGTTGGACACATCGGGGACGCCATCCACCTCTATTTCATAGTATTGAGGGTGAACTTTCTTTGTCTGTACCGTGTTATCATAATCTTCGTACTTGAAGGCATACTCAACTTCTCCTCCTTTAGTTTGCGGTGACACAAGTTTCATCCTCTCATTATTCTTAACAATCAAAGTGGCAAAAGTCGGGAGCGACAACTCTGGAAGCTGACCGATTTCCTCCCCGTTAAAGAATAACGGCTTTTCTTTCTCCTGCGTATCATACCCGACGCAGACATCATTTAACGTCGCGTCCCAAGAGTTGATACTAAAACATCCTATCCACGCCCAATCTGGGACAAGAATGTTAAGCATCGGATATTTTTGTTCTATCTGTCCTAATTCAGATGGTGTTGAATATTGTAAAATGATATCACGAAATGTTTTTCCATCGGCAACAATCTCATTTTTTACAAAGGGATAAAATACATCATAGTCTTTATCAAACTGTTCCAAAGCCTGTTCTTTGATAAATAGACGCAATTCCTTATTTTCATAGACGGCTTTGGACAAAACCGATGCGAAGTTCTTTAATGAGACATTATTTTCTAACACAGAATCTGAGGAACAACATACATCCGTGATTTCTGTTTTTGTGCAGGATGCAATGGTGACACATAAAGATACCATCAATAATATCACTACTTTAATTGTGTTAGTTTTCATATTTTGCGTAAAAACAATTATTCAACTATAAAGGTTCCCTCGCCATAGAGGTAGGTGCCCCAGATGACGAGAGTATAGACGTCGCCTCGTGAAGGAACACGAAGAGACACTGATTCATACTCGAATCCTTCCGTAGATTCGGAAGAAACAACCTGTCCTCTGGAATCCACGACATAGACTGTCGCCGGACCGACTTCGAAAAGTTCAACAGATAGAACCGATCCCTCAATGAATGCCCTAATATCAGGTTCCAAGTCACGAGGCGCTTTGGTTTTGTCCTTGTCTTTCCCAATGTTGATTTCAATGGGATTTCGAGGTCCTTCTTGAGAAAATGAAGTTGCGGCAAAAGAAACCATTGTAAATGCCGTCAATAATGAGGACATCAGCAGTGTTATTCGTTTCATAGTTTTGATGATTAATTTTCCGCAAAACTATGTAACCTAATACCTTTTTGCAAATTTTCTATTTCCAACAATATTTTAGATATAGCAAATTAGTACAGAACAACTTATCGAATAATCGCCCGGGGTTGAGCATTTCTTACTAACTCATTGGAATTCAATCGGATAATATCATTTTAAATAGGAAACAAAAGTACATCCATTACATAAAAAACTAATCACGAATCAGAGAAAACATTCTGTTTATAATAGTCGGCAGACTACTTTCATTACTATTTATCTTCAGTTTTGCTCTTATTGAAGAATTCGTTCTGTAAACGGATTTTATTGACACCGAGAGATAATCAGCAACATTCTGACTATTCATTCCGGAAGCATAGAGACAACAATAATCAATTTCATTATCGTCAAGACCCTTTTTTATAAGTTTTTCCATTATCTCGTGGTGCGAGACCAGATAAGACGCTTTATTTGAATTGATAAAATCTGTTTTATTCTCCAAGAACGATGTCATTTCTATTGTGGAAATATGCTTTAAATTTTTCGATATCTCCCCAATAATAATTGAGTTCAGTAAATCAAAACGACGGCGTATAAGCATCAAGGTTTCTTTGTCATACCCACGATTCTTACGTAACGCCTTTAACCGTTCTATTTCAGCCTTTGCCAATTCAAAATAATCATTAAGATTTCCGTTCTTCTTCAAAAGTTCAGCACGTTCACTTTCGAGACTACGACTATACTGCTTTGCATTTCTAATACGTTGTCTCAAAATCAATAAAATCATAATAGACAACAATATAACTATGATAAGCACAAAAACGGCAACTAATATGGAATTCTTATGTTTCTGAAGATCAATTTCTTTACGTAGCCGTTCCTCTTGAAAACGAGCTTCTGAACGTAAAGATTTCTGCTCCCTGTCTCCAATTAGACTTACATATTTGGAGTAGGCTTCAAATGCACGTTTAAAGTCACCAATTTCATAAGAACTGTGGGCCATAACGGAATTGTAAGAAGCTGAACTATCGGCATATTCTTTATCATATTTTTCTAACGCCCAAAGTGACGAATTGTAGTCTTCTATAGTGTAATAAGCATTTGCGACAGTGATCCAATCTATTAATTCTTCATTTGAAACAGAATTCAAATACTCTTCTATATCTGATACTTGCAAATTATTTTGACACCTCTTTAACTGTAATAAACTTGCATAAAGCTCGCTAAGTTGAGACAAATCAATTCTATCCTTAAATTGCGCCATTTCGCTCAATAGAGTAGAAACAGTATCATATTTTTCAAGAATCAGTCCTTTTCTAACAGCATAGTCACGAGCCTCAAAATATGACGCTGTGTCCTTACACTCTAAAAATAAATCAGATGATTTCAATGCAAAAGAAAAAGCCGTATTCCAATCGAAGACATAATCATAGACTTCATACATTTTGAAACACAAAAGCGCTGACTGACGAATGTCTTCAGCCTCGTCAGAAAACTGATTGCCTTTAACAAACCATTCCATTGCAGCATCATAGTCATTGGAATAGAAAGAGACAATTCCTCGGTAATAGAAGGTCTTGAGTTTCTCATCTGCGGAACCGTGATGCCGATAGTAGCTCACGGCAGGGGCGATGATACTGTCAGAAGTGACATCTATGTAATTCTTGTCCAATGCGATTGATTTGAGCAGGGCATATTTCGCCCGGCTGCGACGAGTGGTCAGTTCCGTGTGAGGAATCGACTCCAGCACAACCAAAGCGCTGTCCGGACGATCGTCAATGAATGCCTCAACATCGGACATACGTGATAAGACGCTGTCGTCGCAAGAAGCAAGAGCTATGATTACTATCAAGTTCAGCACAACATACACAAGGCGACATTTTTTCATAAGCACACACATTTACATTCGAAGATAAGGATTTTTCAAATAATGTTTGCCATTGCGGAGATAAAATGTCATTTTTAGTGGCCATTATAAAAGCTAATCTATTAATAATCAAATATTTCAAAAAAACTGAATCGGCGGTATGTCGTTTCTTCCCACATCTGCCAGAAAAATACCGCAATTTTCCTCACTTTTTGCTGTGTTTATACCGCAAAATTCATATCTTTGCAACAGTTTCACGACAAACAAGGCTATAATATGGAATTATTGAAACAACTTTCTGACAATCTGATTAAGCGTACCGACACCAGATACTTAAGATATCTGTATCATCAGATTCCTTGGACTAACCGAATGACAGCCATTGTGGGACCTCGTGGAGTCGGCAAAACAACTCTCCTATTGCAATACATCAAATTGAATCTTCATAAGAAAGACACACTCTATGTAAGCGCAGAATCCATCTATTTCGCCAATCACACACTTTTTGATACGGCCACGACGTTCTGCGGGCTGGGAGGCAACCACCTCTTTATCGACGAAATACATAAGTACAAGGGATGGGCTACTGAACTGAAAATGATTTACGACAATCTGCCGGACTTGCAGGTAGTATTCACAGGTTCATCTGTACTTGACATTTATAAAGGCACGGCCGACCTGAGCCGCCGAGTGTTGGTATATACGATGCAAGGCTTGTCGTTTCGTGAGTACTTAGGTATGACATTGGGCATTGAACTCCCGGCTTATACCTTGGAACAAATCACAGACAATGAAGTAGAATTACCGAAGGAAGTAGAAAAGCCATTGGTATTGTTCAAGGAATACCTGCGGAACGGGTATTATCCTTTTTCCAAGGACGAGGGTTATCGTATGCGGCTGAATCAAATTGTCAGTATGACATTGGAGACTGACATTCCCCAATACGCCAACTATTCGGTGATGGTGTCGAGAAAACTGAAGGAATTGATGCAGGTGATAGCCGACAGCGTGCCTTTCAAACCAAATATGAGCACAATTGCAACAACAATCAAGGCAGACCGCAACAATCTGCCCGATTACTTCGAGTTGATGGAACGCGCGGGATTGATAGCTCAACTGCATGAGTCCACACGGGGAGTACGCGGTCTGGGAAAGGTGGAGAAGGTGTACCTCGACAACACCAATCTCTCCTTCGCCCTTTCAAGCGCAATCCCGGACATTGGCAATTTGCGGGAGACTTTCTTCTTCAATCAGATGCGTGTCAAACATTCGGTATTCAATTCACCCGCTTCCGATTTCCTCATAGATGGCAAGACCTTCGAGATTGGCGGGAAGAAGAAGGGGCAGAAGCAGATTGCCAATGCCAAAGAGGGATATGTGGTAAAGGATGACATAGAGACAGGATTGGGAAATGTCATCCCTCTTTGGGCTTTTGGTATGAACTATTGAGAGCGCGGAGGAGCATATTCCCTATCTTTTTCAATCAGAAGGATATTTGTAGGCAACTCGAAAACGGTATTCCCTTATTGCCCGGCTGTCATGCCTGTGCGCTGAAGAATTGCACCGAAGTTCAAGGACATGGCAAATCACGAAATTTCCAGTCTCACCGCCATCATCCAAACTGGAAATCAACTCGTTAGCCCTCTCCTCAAGTTTCTTCAAGTCAGCAAGGACCGGTTCAAATTTGGTGCAGGCCTTATCATCATTAAGCGATTCCTCAAACGAAACCTCTGACCAACTATGACCGAACAAGTATCCATACTTATTCTTAAAATCCTTGACAAGAACGTCTTCAATGTAATCATACACCTCGGCAACTTTTTCCGATTCTCCATAGTATAATCGTCCACTGTCCCCGTAATGAAAAAGAATATAGTATTCAGCACGATCCTTATGACACGATAAAAACAATAGGGACACAAATGCTATGACTACAAGAAAAAAGAATCTATTTTTCATAAAACGAATGCTTAAATTCATTACTGCAGCCGTTTATTTTCCACAAAGTCATACAATTAATATGAGTTATCGACGAGCATATTCAGGGAACTTACATTTTCCGCAAAACATAAGATCCCTGAGCAAAGCATACAATAAATAATATTTACAAGGTAGTATCGTACACGTGAAGCGGCTTCCTGTTGTATAAGAAGGAACATCAAAATAATATCTTGAGGACAAAGGAAGCGGAGTCTTATGCTTCGCAGTTATGCACTTATCTGCATACATTACATGAAAAGACCCTGACAACAGCGGCCGGCATTGTATGCAGCTGTCCAAATTTCCAGCCCTCCTGCTCCTTCATTATGTCATTGTTCGTCCCCAACGTAAATCCGGCAAGGAGAGGACTCCAGGCCGCTCCTTGCCTGAACTCGTGATGATTGAACGTCCAATTTTCCTAGGCGCTGAGACCCTTCCCCGTGAAGCACAGCAGCGACAGCAGTGCGACGGCGATTAAATGAATCTTTTTCATCGTCACTTCTTCCACTCGCCGCCCTTGTACTCCACTAAAAACGGTACTTCGCAAATGGTATTTTGACTATGCTTATGGTCTGACGAGAAACAATAGAGGGTCAACTTGTATGCAATCGTAAAATTTCCCGTATCAGTATCCTCCGACAAAGACAATTTCACCATGTTTTTAGCGATTTTTTCAATCCTCCTCAATTCCTCGCTTGCGTTGTCGAACGTATGCATGGCCTCAACATCTGCTGAACCGGGCATACGGACAGAAACTTTCATTCGCATATCGGGATACTGCTTCTCATACTCGCCGATAAGTTCATTCATGATGTAGCCATAGACTTCCTTGACCTTCGGAGACTCCTTGTCGACAGAATGCTGAAAATCGGAATCTTTTGCAAAACAAATCTGATAATCAGCCACGTCTTCCTTCTGGCAGGACAACAGAGACATCGACTACAAAGCGATGGCAATAAGATAAATTCTTTTCATACAATGAAATATTTAGTCTACAAATAGTGTTCTCATATCCCCGGCTCTTGATGAACAGATACCGGGAACAATTCAAATAAATCAATATCTCGCGGGCAAAATAGTACAAGTGAAACGGCTGCCTGTCGTATACGATGGTCAGTCATCATTCAACTGCTGCCCGTTCGGTTCGTTGTGAGGAATTAGATAATCAGCTAACTTTTCTGTATGTGTAAGATACCGGGAATTTAGCATATTTTCCGGAAGCAAAGTCATAGTACCAGGCATTCACAATAAAGCTCAACTCACCGTCACCAAACCTGACATAATCATAAAACCGTGCATCCGCGACATCCACTCCTGTTTTTCCGCTCTCGACAGGCAAATCAGAAGCAAACTGTCCGGACTGGCCAGTATATGAACCATAACACAGCTCGCCAGAAGGCAGAATATAATAATACAGCGAAAAACTTGCCGTGCCGCCATGCCCATCCTCGTTGGCAAAAGAATATTTCTTTGAGGAGGCATCGTAGTCAAGATACTGGACAGGTATCTCCATCCTGAAATATTTTTTCAGATTATACTCCTGCACCCTTTCGATGCGAACGATATAAGTCAGCGCCGGAACTGCGGACGGGAGTTTGCTAAACTCATGAATCAGTTCTTGACGCGACTCTCCATCCCCGTCAAGATCCATCGCCGCTCCATCCACACGATATACGCTTTCAAGGATGTACGCCCCACAGATATCATCACAAACTTCGTTGATAACTGCCTTGTCGTCAGTCTCTTTGTGCTGGCAAGAACAAAAAGCCGCCATCACAAAAAGCATCTGAAATAGAATAAATGTCTTTTTCATTTGCATTGCCGTTTAATATTTAAGAGGGAGAATTGTGCATGTAAAATAATCCCCGGTTGTATAAGATGCAACATTATACTTATTCGTTAACGAAGAATACCCTTTCATTGTTAATTAGTCTCGCAAAAGTATTAAAGTACTCTGCTGTTTGCAAAACTAAAGTTTCACTTTATTTAACATCCAGAAGAACAATATATTAGACACAAAAATAAATGTCGACAATCTTGTACTTACACAAAATTGCCGACAAATCCCTATTCATTATCAATAATTTACGAAAACCGATTTTTCAAGAAAATGAAACTCAAGATTCCTGCATAGAACAAATGTTTTTCAATATTGTAACGAGTTCGCGCCTGTCGTCCTGACCATCGGCCAACTTTTTACGTATACACGACAGCTTGTTCCCTATTGTCCCTGTACTATAATCCAATTTCAAAGAAAGCCCCTTTGACTGCACTCCGTTCAATACAAGGCAGCATACGGACTGTTCCCATACGTTTAACCCGTGCTGTTCCAGATATTTCATAAATTTCGGATGCGAGAACCTGAACAAGATTCGCGTTGACTCAAGAAAATGCTCTTTATCTTTTATAAAAGAGTTCAAGCATTCAGATGCGGAAATTTGAACACCGGACATCGTTTCCTTTATATACTCATTCAGCAACGATATTCTTTCATTGATTATCCCAAGTAAATTATCGTCCAACAGTCCATTCTCTTTTATTTTCTTCAGTTCTTCGATTTCATTTGCTGCATCTTCAAGCATAGCCTTCAACTCTGTCTGTTCTTTTCTATACAAACGAATCTTCTTTCCTATTACAATGGAGGCAACTAATACTATGATGATTATAAAGAACAACGCAGAATAAACACAAAAACGCTCAAGCATCATATTCCTGCGGTCCAATTCACGGTCAAAAACATCTTGAGCATACTTAGCTTTCGATTCAAATATTTTCAAATCTTCAGAATCAGATATTCTTACATACTCAGAATAGGCATCAAAAGCATTCTTGTAATTTCCTCTCTCATATAAAACTTTACTGAGGATTGAATAGAACAACTGATTGTCCGAGACATCATTGTTCTTTTCATACGCATTCAATGCCGACATCGCATCTTCTGATTTACCGAGATAGCTATATGCAACGGCTAATCCGATGTAGTCAACAGACAAGGAATCTGAGATATTGTCAAGATAGTTTTTCAGATGTCTTTCCACCACATCTTGAGAAGCGTGACTGTCATAATCATACTCAAGTAAGTTTGAATAATACAAAAGCCTTTGTTCTTCATCTGATATACCGATATTGCTTTCACACCGATGAAGATAAACACCCGCACTGTCAAGTAATCCCTGACGCATAAAAATGTTTGCTATATTCATAAAGCAGTTAAAGACCCTTGTTGAATCGCCGGCCTTTTCATAGTAGTGTAAGCATTGTTTTTCTTCTGCCAGCGCTTCTGTATTGAGAAAAAGTTCCGAGAATAAAACTTGTTTCATCCGGTGAAGCCTTCCCTTTGCGATATTGTCAGATGCATTTCTTTCATTGTTTTCTGCCAAGACGAAGTATGACATAGCGGCATCGGTATCCATATCATTATACGAAACCAATCCTCGGTAATAGAAGGTCTTGAGTTTCTCATCTGCGGAACCGTGATGCCGATAGTAGCTCACGGCAGGGGCGATGATACTGTCAGAAGTGACATCTATGTAATTCTTGTCCAATGCGATTGATTTGAGCAGGGCATATTTCGCCCTTTGCTCACGGGTTTTGAGGCTTGAGGGCGGAATCGACTCCAGCACAACAAGAGCGCTGTCCGGGCGGTTGTCAATGAATGCCTCAACATCGGACATACGTGATAAGACGCTGTCGTCGCATGAGGCAAGGAGCGCAATGACGGACAAACTCAGCACGATATACACAAGGCGACATTTTTTCATAATCACGCACATTTGACATCAAAGATAGCAATTTAAACGAAGGAAGCTTTACTTTTTAAATCCTCCTTTCAATACAAAAACCCGAATGCCCATAGTGGAATCTTGCGAAAAACGGGGCTGTCAATACCATCTGCCGCAACATATCCGTTCTCGGTATTGTCTAATTGCGAATATCCTTTATCCCTGCCGCCGACTTCAATCACATAATTTCCATCTATCTTGAAATCTGCGTTTTTCATCCCGCCATATTCTATCACATGGCCGGAAGAGGCAAGCTGATTACAGAAAAAAGTCTCACGAACCGTCCCGGTTGCAGGAATTGTCGGACATAAGACATACAATAGATTAGGATTGTCCAGTAATATCTTATCAGGCTTCTGCAAATCACGCGTTGTAAGAAGATTGGCGAAAAGTCTTCTTATCAGTTTCGCATCTTCAAGATGTTTCATATATTGCAGAAGAGTCAATCTCTGAAGTCCCAGATTTCGGGAGATCTTAGCAGTGTCCACCTCAAACGGAATCATTCCGGAAATTACCTGCATAAGAGCCTTTATCTTTCTAGTGTTCGCGACATCAACGCCACACTGGGACGTAAGTTCATTGTCTATCGTGTAGTTCACGACATTTTCCACTCTTGGTGCGTATGCAAAATAGTCTTCGAAGTAAAACGGATAATACCCTTTCTGAATATAAGCGGAAAAATACTCCAACGGGCTACATCTTTCCCTCACTTCAAAACACAATTCAGCCGGCTTATTCAAAAGATCATCCAAACTAACAGCTTGAAAATCAAGTCTTTTATCAAAACGCAGATACTCACGAAAAGAAAGTCCCGGCATATCGTACTGAAGCATCCTGCGAGAAAGGTCTGCCAGACCGCTTTTGAGCGCCAGCAACGAACTGCCGCTCAGGACGACATGCAACTGCGGATAAAGGTCATAAATTTCCTTTATTTCAATGCACCATTTCTCATATTTGTGAATTTCATCAATGAAAAGATGGGTTCCGCCAAGTTTCACAAAATCTCCAGCTGTATCCAAAAGGCTGTGATTGGAAAAATATCCCGAATCAGCAGAACAATACAGAACGTGTCTGTCTCCTGCCGCATAATTGAGTTTGATGCGCTGTCTGAGCAAAGTGGATTTTCCCACTCCCTTTGGCCCCCTTATGCAGACCAGGCGGCTGTCCCAACTGACTTTGTCCATAAAGTCGCGGACATACTCTGTAGGAGTGACCCTTATGTAATCATCGTGTCGCTGAAATAACCTGTCCATATCTTTTTGTTTGAGTACACAAATATAAAGTGTTTTTTACAAAAAACAAAAATGACCGCAAAATGTTTTTTACAAAAAACACTTTGCGGTTTAACTCGAAACTTTAAGCGAAATTTACCCTATAATACGCAAGTGAAGGTGTTGTGTTTGACCTTCCCTGATTTTGGTGGTTCTTCCGCAATTTAGTTGAAAGACGGAGTTTG
>ERZ1034719.122-NODE-122-length-57710-cov-32.373064_pt1 | contig 57710 bp, 37 predicted proteins | sample MGYA00520703_ERZ1034719 | MGnify/ENA primary metagenome ERZ1034719 (study PRJEB33766, sample SAMN09781716) | gut metagenome | biome: gut microbiome | host: Homo sapiens | place: Madagascar | study: EMG produced TPA metagenomics assembly of the PRJNA485056 data...
TTTTGCGCTGCATACCTTGGCGCAGCAGAACCACTCTGCAAATCTAAGGTTTGCGATATGAAGTTTTGCCAAGTGAGTCATTCAGTGAACCTTTGGTTTTCGGGATTGAGCTCATTGCAGTTTTGTTTTTCACTTAAAGAGTATTGATAAATATGAAAAAGGTATTCTATCTTATTGTCGCTTTCGTTATGCTTGCTGGGTTTTCTGCTTGTAATAAGGATGCTTCCAACAAGCCGGAGACTCCACCTGCCCCTGTCCCTACGGTAAACTACAAAGGTCTTACGTTCATTTCTTCCGGGGAATCCACTGTATGTCTCACAAAAGTGGGGACTCCGTATGAAATCTCATTGGAATATAGTACAGATGAGTCCCAGTGGAGTCCATATATCATAGGGGAAAAGATTGCTTTGGCTGACGGTACATTTTTACTGTTCAGAGCCGTGAAGAAAAACTATAACTTCAGTAAAAATAACAGTAATTACTATCGTTTCGAGATTTCCGGTCCCATCAGTGCGCAAGGGAATATTATGTCATTGTTAGACAAGAATTTCTCTACTCCACTTCAGGGATATGCATTTAAAGCTCTATTTGAAGGATGCGCAAGCCTGCTATCTGCACCGGAGCTCCCGGAAACAACATTGACACTATATTGTTATGAGGATATGTTCAAAGGATGTTCCTCTCTGAAATCCGCGCCTGAACTCCCGGCTACAAGTATGGTTCTTGGCTGCTATATGTCTATGTTCGACGGATGTACACATCTTACATCCGCACCGGAACTTCCGGCTACTAAACTGAAAGATTACTGCTACTTTGAAATGTTCAACGGATGCACCTGGCTTACATCTGCACCTAAGCTCCCTGCTACGACCCTGGCAGAACGCTGTTACACCAAAATGTTCCAAGGGTGCACAAATCTCACATCGGCACCTGAGCTTCCGGCAAAAGAACTTGTGGACCATTGCTATGTTCTTATGTTCAAAGGTTGCAGCAAGCTCAGATATGTCAAAGCGTTGTTCACAACCGAGCCGTCAGAAGACACAACAAGAGACTGGCTCAGCGGTGTGGCAGCTTCCGGAACATTTGTCAAAAGCAAAAATGCGACTTGGAACGTGACTGGCGCACTCGGCATTCCGGAAGGATGGAAAACAGTGACTCAAGCCGACAACTAGGCCTCAATCTTCAAAATATATATTGGGAAATTTGTGTATCTTTGTGAGTTTTTCGGGATTATATGCCTGCGGATTTTGGGATTCGACAGGATGGTCCCGATGAGTGGAAATAGAAACATATATACACAAATTTGATAGATGAAGGAATTTTTACAGGTTATACGACGATTCGTTGGGCCTTATAAACAGTATCTTGCAGGCTCAGTGATTCTAAACATACTCTCGGCGGTGTTCAACATATTCTCGTTCACACTGATAATCCCGATTCTGAAGATGATCTTCAACCTCGAGAGTGAGGTCTACACATTCATTCCCTGGGACAGCGGCGCTTCGTTTAAGGAGATGCTGCTCAATAACATATACTATTATATGTCTTCGCTCATCACGACCTTCGGGCCTTCGATGACGCTGCTCCTGCTGGGACTTTTCCTCGGAGTGATGACTGCACTCAAGACAGGGTGCTACTTCGGATCGTCGGCTGTGATGATACCGATGAGGACGGGAATTGTGCGCGATATCAGGGTGCAGGTCTACAACAAGGTGCTCTCGCTACCGCTCGGCTTTTTCTCGCAGGAAAGGAAGGGTGACATCATCGCGAGGATGAGCGGCGACGTGAACGAGGTCGAGAACTCCATCACCAGTTCGCTGGATATGCTCATCAAGAATCCGATTTTGATTCTGTTCTATTTCGGAACCCTGCTTTTCACCAGTTGGCAGCTGACCCTTTTCACACTTTTGGTTGTGCCTGCAATGGCATGGGGAATGGGCGCGCTCGGAAAGAGGCTGAAAAGGGACTCACTGGAAGCTCAGGACAAATGGAGCGACACCATGTCGCAGGTGGAGGAGACTTTGAGCGGACTGCGCATCATCAAGGCGTTCAATGCCGAGGAGAAGATGAAGCGGCGGTTCCGCAGGACGGCTGACGAACACAAACGTCTTGTGAACAAGGTCGCCATCAGACAAGCTTCAGCGCATCCGGTCAGCGAATTTCTCGGCACCATCATGATCATGATCGTACTCTGGTTCGGAGGGACGCTGATTCTCAACGGGAACGACGCATTTGACGCACCGACGTTCATCTTCTACATGGTCATTCTCTACAGCGTACTTCAGCCTATCAAGGATCTCTCAAGGGCAAGCTACAACATCCCTCGCGGACTCGCTTCAATGGAGAGGGTGGACAAGATTCTCAAGGCGGAGAATAATATTAAGGAAATCGCGGCTCCGGTGCAGGTGACTGGATTCAACGACAAGATTGAAGTGAAGAACGTGTTCTTCTCCTACAACGGAGAGAAGGAGGTGCTTGAGGACATAAATGTCACAATTCCTAAGGGCAAGACCATTGCGCTCGTGGGACAGTCTGGGTCGGGAAAATCGACTTTGGTGGATCTTATTCCGAGGTATCACGATGTGGAGAGCGGCTCCATTTCGATTGACGGGGTGGACATTCGCAATCTTTCCATCCACGGACTGCGCAGCCTCATCGGAAACGTGAACCAGGAGGCGATTCTTTTCAACGATACGATTTTCAACAACATAGCATTTGGAGTGGAGAATGCCACGATGGAGCAGGTGGTTGCGGCGGCGAAGATTGCCAATGCCCACGACTTTATTATGGAGAAGGAGAAAGGCTACGAGACGAACATCGGTGATGGCGGCCGCATGCTTTCGGGTGGTCAGAGACAGCGAATCAGCATTGCGCGCGCTATTCTCAAGAACCCGCCGATTCTGATTTTGGACGAGGCGACTTCGGCGCTTGACACTGAGTCCGAGAAACTGGTTCAGGAGGCTCTCGACAGACTTATGAGTTCGCGCACTACGATTGCAATTGCGCATAGGTTGTCGACGATTAAGAATGCGGACGAGATTTGCGTGATGCAGGACGGACGGATTGTGGAGCGGGGACGGCATGAGGAGTTGATTAGGTTGAATGGTTATTATAAGAAGCTGAACGATATGCAACAGTTGTGAGCCGCAGAAGCGGCGTGATTGCCGCGTTGCATTCGGATTTCAAATGAAAGGGAAATTACATATTGTATTTAAAATTGTCGTCCTGCTTTATGCTGTGGCTGTAGGGGTGCTTTGTTTTGCGAAATTTGACCCGGAGTTCATTCAGGAGCAGTCTCAGTTGCTGCATCTTACGGACAAGGATGTGCATTTTCTGATGTTCCTGCCGTTTGTGCCTTTGATTTATCTCGCTTTTGCTTCGCCGGAGTGGGAGATGAGAAAGACTTTGGTGTTTTCGGCTCGAGTGCTTGTTGTGGCAGTGGCTGTAGCTTCGATGATTGAGCTGATCCAAGGACAGACCGGATACCGGGGCGAGGATTTGTGGGATGCAGTTGCCGGGATTGCTGGCGCGGCTGTCGGGATGATAGGCGTGCTCGCCGTGAAGTTTCTGATGCTCCGGCATGAGAGGAAACATGGCGACGGAGAGAATAAGTCGCTGATGATTTTCTGTATCCTCATGGCTTTTAGCCTTTCGGTCTGTATGTCACCCGAACTTTCGGCCCAGAGCCGCGACGAGTTCAGCCGCTGCTGCGATACTCTCACCGTACACCTGAAGAAAAGGACCGGCGTCAGCGGAGACAAGCTGAGCATAAGGAAAGTTCTCAAGAGGGGAAAGAAACTCGATTTCTATTTCGACCAGTCGCTCGGAGACTATCCTTGGCATGAGGAGGACGTGGAGTGGTTCCGCAAGGAGATGAAGAGCTGTTTCCCGAAAAAGTATTCCAACTGGAGCATAGGAGAAGTTTTCTCTAAGCGCAGTCCGTTGAAAGAGTTCGTGACGCCAAAGCTCACTTACAGAGGTTTCCCGACAAAGAGTCTCAACAGGGTCGTCGACCCGGCCGCGAGAGAAAAGGATATTGTGCGCCGCGCGTCATCAATAAAATTCAGCAAGGGCCTAGAACACAGAAATATAGCACTGTGGCAAAGTCACGGCTACTACTATGAGCAGTCGCTCGACCGTTGGGAATGGCAGCGGGCGTGTCTCTTCCAGACAGTGGAAGACATGTTCACGCAGAGTTTCGTGCTGCCCTTTCTCGTCCCTATGCTGGAGAACGCCGGAGCGTATGTGATGCTCCCTCGCGAAAGAGACCTCAATGCTGACGAATACATCATCGACAACGACATTGCGGAGACATCCAGGGGCTGCGGAGACTTTCGTGCTGAAGGCGACTGGAAAATGAGTGGGCCCGGGTTTGCGGACACGCACGAGATCATTCCGGACAATTTCAACCCGTTCTTTGCCGGGACATTTATTTGCGCGGAATGCGGCCACAAGTCCAAAAGAGGTATGACTCCGAAAGCCGTATGGAGACCGCACATTAAAGAAAAAGGTGAGTATGCAGTCTATGTCGCCTACCGGAGTCTGCCGGAGAGCACCGAATCGGCCCGCTACACCATCATACACAGTGGAGGCACGACAGAATTCCTTGTCAATCAGCGTATTGGCGGAGGAACTTGGATTTATCTCGGGACTTTCCCTTTAGATAAGGGAAAGGACGGATGTGTGATTCTTGACGGAAGTGCATCCGGTAGCAAAGAGATCATCTGCGCCGATGCAGTACGCTTCGGAGGTGGAATGGGCAACATCGCACGCGGAAAGTCCGTCATACAAAGGCCACAGAAACAGGGGGTGGAAACAATGCGCCTGGAAAACAGGACAGAAGTCTCCGGAATGCCGCGCTATGCCGAGGGTGCGCGGTACAGCCTCCAATGGTATGGGGCGCCGGAAATGGTATGGAGTCAAAACGAGGGCAATAACGACTACGGGGACGACTATATGTGCCGCGGAACTTGGGTCGACTGGATCAGCGGCGGCTCGCGGATGAACAGGAAAGCTGACGGGCTCGGCATCCCGATTGACCTGTCCTTTGCGTTCCATACCGATGCAGGAATCGCGGCCAGAGATACTACGGTGGGCACTCTCACCATTTACACCTCCGTCTCCGAAGGAAAGACCGAACTCCCCTCCGGGGAAAGAAGACTCACAAGCCGGGAATATGCAGACATCGTGCAGTCGCAGATTGTCGCCGACATACGCTCCACCTACGACCCGGACTGGACAAGACGCGGAACAAAGGATCGCTCCTACCTCGAGTCCAGAACACCGACTTCACCGGCAATGATTCTTGAACTTCTCTCCCACCAAAACTTCAACGACATGAAGTTCGGACTCGACCCTTCTTTCCGTTTTTTGGTCTCGCGTTCCGTCTACAAGGGCATGCTGAAATATCTCAGTAACCGCTATGGGTGTCCGTACGCCGTACAGCCGCTCCCGGTGCGCTCTTTCGCCACAGAACTCGATGCCGTCGGCGACAAAGAATATTCTGTGACTCTCAACTGGCTTCCGACAGAAGACCGGCTCGAACCCACGGCAAGCCCAAAGGGATACATTCTTTCCAAACGTACGGACGACGGGGCATTTGACGAAGGAATACCACTCAAATCTTTCAAGACCTCGGAAGACGGACGGGTTTCATGTTCCGTAAAATTGGAGAAGGGACACATCTACAGCTTTCGTGTAAGCGCCTACAACGACGGCGGCAAGTCATTTCCCTCTGAGATTCTTTCAGTCGGCCTGCCAGAGCGAAAGACATCAGACAACATACTTATAGTCAACAACTTCACAAGAGTTGCCGCCCCTTCATATTTCGACACTTCGGAATATGCCGGCTTTGACAACAGAAACGGAGGCGGCGTAGGCTATGTGCAGAGAATCAACTACATAGGCGAGACCTACCAATTCAGGAAAGGCCTAGAATGGAAGGATGACGATGCTCCGGGATTCGGGGCATCCTACACTGACATGGCTGCATCGGTCCTCGCCGGCAATACGTTTGACTACCCTGCCCGGCATGGAAAGGCACTTATGAAGCTCGGATACGGATTCGTGTCTATGAGTGCGGAGGCTTTTGAAAGAGTGAACTCAGAGGGAAAAACAGTTTCGGAGAATGTCCCTAAATTGGCCACAGACTACCCTATTCTCGACCTTATCTGCGGAAAACAGGCAACGACACCACGAGGAACGGGAAAAGTCAGTTCCCGATTTGCCGTCTTTCCGGAGCAGTTGCAGGAGGCTCTGAGGGAATACGCCCTTGCAGGAGGTTCGCTGATTGTTTCGGGAGCGAATATCGGCACAGACATCAGTGAAAGCATCTACATCGACCTTCTTTCCGACGACAAGGAGGAACTCGCCTACAGGAAAAAGGCAGCCACATTCGCTGCGGAAGTGCTTGGCTACAAGGCTATGAACTCTCACGCAAGCCGGAGTGGAGAGTACAGATGGGTGGCGTCGGGAGAGCGCAACAGCACCGGAAGTTTCCACAACAGTCTCAACCCGGACTGCTACAGTGTCGAAAACCCTGACGGAATCGTGCCTTCGGACAATCGCGGGAAAACCGTAATCCGCTACAAAGACACAGGAATATCGGCAGGAACTGCCTTTGACAGCGGAACATACAAATGCATTTGCATCGGATTTCCGATTGAAGCGGTGAGGGAGGAAAAAGAAATGGAGCATGTCTTTGAGTATTGCCTGGACTATCTAAAAAAATAAATTTCGATTATGACCGCACGAGAACAAGAGATTATTGAACTGCTTCACAAGGAGGTGAAACCTGCGCTAGGATGCACAGAACCAATCGCGGTGGCTCTTGCTACGGCAAAAGCCGCGGAGATTCTGGTCTCTTGCAGCAATCTTGAAAAGCGTCCCTGTGACAGGCTGGAAATCAAGGTGGAAGTCAGTGGGAACATCTTGAAGAATGGTATGGGCGTCGGAATTCCGGGCACGGGAATGGTTGGTCTGCACATCGCGGCAGCACTTGGAGCCGTTTGCGGAAAATCCGAATATGGTCTTGAGGTGCTCAACGAACTCTGTCCGGTTGCTGTTGAGAAGGCAAAAGAGATTGTCGGGCAGAAAAGAGTCTGTGTGAAGATGGCTCCGGACAACGGACATAAACTCTATGTGAAGGCATCGGTGAGCGCTCTCGTGGACGGAGAAATGCACTGCGGGAAAACCGTGATTCAGGATTCGCACGACAGGATTGTGGAGATGGAGTATGACTCCCGACTCATTGAGGGCCATTCCTCATCTTCGGACGATTCGCTGTGTACGGACGAAAAAACGACACTTGACTACCATCTTTCAGTCGGGGAAATATATGAATTCGCAAAAAATGTCGCGTTCGAGGACATTGAGTTCATTCTTGAGTCGAGACAGATGAATCTTCGTCTCGCAGAGGAAGGACTTAGGGGCAATTATGGCCTGCGGGTGGGAAAAACCATCGCAGACACAAGGTTTACTCCCGTTTTCGGAAAGGATTTTCTCAGCTATGCGATGTCGCTCACGGCAGCAGCCTCAGATGCCAGAATGGCGGGATGCACACTCCCTGCGATGAGCAATTCGGGCAGCGGCAACCAGGGTATCACCGTGACTATGCCGGTTATAGCCTTCGCCCTGCACTATAAGGTCTCTGACGAAAGACTCGCCCGAGCCCTGGTGCTGAGCCATCTGGTGGCAATACACATCAAAGGCTATCTGGGCAAACTTTCGGCATTGTGCGGCTGCGTGATTGCCTCCACAGGCTCTGCCTGCGGACTGGTCTATCTCCACGACGGGACTCTTGCCCAAGTCTGCAACGCCATCAAAAATATGATTGGAAACATCACCGGAATGGTCTGCGACGGCGCGAAGGTAGGCTGCGCGATGAAAGTGGCTTCAGGAGTTTCGGGAGCGATACAGTCGGCAGTGCTTGCCCTCGACGACATCTGCATCTCCTCCAACGACGGCATCATCGAGGACGACATCGAGAAGACCATACGCAACCTCGGCCGCATCGGCTCAGTCGGAATGCAAAGCACCGACACGATGATTTTGGACATAATGTCCTGTAAATGAGCATTAAGACAGATTACTTCACCCGGTAGGGCTGGTCGTCATAAAGGAGGTATTTCTTGGCCTTACGAATCCATTTCTGCTCTTCTGACTTGACGTGCTCGCGCATTTCAAGAGGGTCAGTAGAACCCTGAATGCAGGAGAGGATGACAGGGTCAGAGAGCTTTAGAGAAAACGTCGAATCAAGTTTGAAATCGGGGAAGGTCTGGTGCATGTAGCGCATCAGATAGATGGTGTGAAGGAGTGAATGGTATTCGATACCAGGCTGCAGCATAATCTGGTAGCCGTAGCATTTCTTTCCTTCGTAGCGTCCGCAGGCCGGTGTGAACGAACACGGGCGCATCATCACTCCATCTGCTGACGGGGGCGGGATGATGCCGGTCTGCACGACGGAGGCCGTCTTGATGAAAGGTGCTCCAATGTACTCGTAGGGACGAGCCGTGCCTATGCCGGCGGAGACATTGGTATTGTTCCAAAGACCGCCGCCGCTGTACATGTCACAAGTGAACATGCCCGGAATGTCCGAGCAGGGAGCAATCGCCCATGGGAGAAGAGTCTTCGTGGAATCTGTAGCGTTCGCTGAAATCACGTGCAGGGCATACTTGGCGCCGAGTTCCGTATGATAGAGCAGGGCGAGTTCACCGAGTGAGAGTCCGTGGCGATGTGGTATCTTCGGAGTGTGCGGTTCACAGTCGCCTTGAGGCATGGAACCTTCCACAACGCGGCCAGCAGGGTTGACGTGATCCACAATGTAGAGAGACGGGGCGTTGTCGCCGAGGTCGCGTAGAGTTTCCATTAGGGCCATCACATCCTTCGTGTAGTTGAAATAGCGAACACCGACATCCTGTATCTCGACAACGATCGCGTTGAGCCCGAGAAGTTCGTCGGGCGTGAACTCGATATGGTTCGTGAGTGGGGTGAGTTCCGTGTCGCGTGGCGAGAACACCGTCTGAAGGTTGCCGCGCTGACGGAAAATGTCATACATATACTGGCCGCTTGCCGTGTCCCAGCAGTTCTGGGTGCAGAAACAACCAACCTTGCCATCGACGAGTGCCTTGTCGAGCTGTTCCTGAAGGGGTGTGGTTCTGAATGAAAACATAATTTAATTACTGGCCGATGATTTTTTGAGCGATGCCTATTACCTCGTTTGCAAGGGCGTCAGCTTCCTCTTTTGTAGCAGCTTCGGCGTAGATGCGGATAATCGGTTCCGTGTTGGAACGACGCAGGTGAACCCACTGTTTCTTGTCCTCGAACGAAATCTTCACGCCGTCTATCGTGTTCACGTTCTCGTTGGCATAAATCTTCTGCATCTCAGACAAGATCTTATCAATCAGAGCCTTGTCAGAAAGGTCGATGCGGTTCTTCGTAATGACATACTGAGGGTAGGTCTTGAGAAGCTGCGACACTTTCATCTGCTTATGGGCCAGGTTTGTGAGGAAGAGAGCCACGCCGACCATCGCGTCACGTCCATAGTGGAGGGTAGGGTAAATCACGCCTCCGTTGCCCTCTCCGCCGATGAGCGCTCCGCACTCCTTCATCTTTGTCGTCACATTGACCTCGCCGACTGCAGCTGCGAAATACTCGCCGCCGAACTTCTCCGTCACGTCACGCAGGGCTCGGGAAGACGAGAGGTTTGATGCGGTGGTCATCCGATATGGAGCGCAGACCTCATCAAGTGACTTCCCGCTTTCGAGAGCCTCGTTATAGGCACGTCCGAGGAGATAGTCCGCAACGCTTACGAGAGTATATTCCTCCCCGAAAGGCTTCCCATCCTCGCAGATGAGGGCAAGACGGTCAACGTCCGGGTCGACGGAAACGCCAAGATCCGCTTTTTCCTTCACAACAGTCTCGCAGAGCTGCACGAGGTTTGCCGGAAGCGGCTCAGGATTATGAGCGAAGTCTCCGGTAGGGTTGCAGTTGAGTTCTACGCATTCCACGCCGAGCCTTTTCAGCAGACGCGGCATGATGATTCCGCCCACAGAGTTAACAGCATCAAGCACGACCTTGAATCCGGCCCCACGCACCGCTTCGACGTCAACTGCCGGGAGTGCAAGCACCGCATCAAGATGTTCGTCGGTGAAATCATGCTCCTCCACAGTTCCGAGTTCCTCCACAGGGGCGAAGTCAAAGTCTTCCTTATCAGCGCATTCGAGTATCGCAGCACCTTCAGCGGCATTGAGGAATTCACCCTTCTCATTGAGAAGTTTGAGGGCGTTCCACTGTTTCGGGTTATGAGAGGCCGTGAGGATGATTCCTCCATCAGCCTTCGAGAACGTCACCGCCATCTCTGTCGTCGGAGTCGATGCAAACCCAGCCTTCACGACATCAACACCGCAGGAAATCAATGTCCCGCAAACGATGTCCTCCACCATCTCGCCACTCAGCCGAGCATCCTTTCCGACCACGACCTTATAGCGTTCGCCGGATGGTTTCGGCCTGCGCTCACGAAGTTTCTCGCAATATGCGTATGTAAACTTTACGATGTCAATCGGGGTGAGAGCGCCGCCCGGGGCACCACCTATAGTCCCGCGAATGCCTGAAATGGATTTAATCAGTGTCATAAGAATATCAGTTTATGTAATCTTCAGGGCACATCGCCCCATCTGTGCAAAATTACGAAAAAATATCCCATTACCACAAAACCGTTATGGTTTTTATGGAACAGGAAAGGAACTGTTTATTTTTTTTCAGTTATTTTAAACAGTTTCTTACCTTTGCAGTGGCTTGATACATACCACAGTCAAGTAGACTACAACTCAACTGTGGTGTACTGTGGTGCAAAGATAGTATATTATTGACAAATCCAAACATTTTTCCTAAATATTTATGAAAAAATCCATCGACATAGACAAGAATTCGCTGACGCCGGTATATCGTCAGATTGTGATGAAAATCAGCGCGATGATTGACGCAGGCGAACTTGAGAACGGGGAAATGCTGCCGTCGATGAACGAGTTGGCGGATGAGCATGAAATTTCGAAGGAGACCGTGAAGAAGGCCTATACGATACTGAGAGACAAGGGATTCGTGGAGCCTCACCAGGGGAAGGGGTTCTTCGTCAAGAAAAACGGAGAGGCGCACAAGCTCAAGGTTCTGGCTCTGTTCGACAAACTCAGCACCTACAAGCAGCTTCTCTTCGACTCTATGACAGAAAAGCTTGACGGACACGCGGAAATAACGATTCTGCTGCATGAGCAGAATGTTGAGATTCTGGAGTATTTCCTCAACGAGAACCTCGACAACTTTGACTACTATGTCATAGCGCCACATTTCCCGCTGGACGCTGCCACTCAGGAAAAGGTACGGACTCTGCTAAAAAGGGTGCCGAACAGGAAACTCATCATGACGGACAACTGGATAAGGAGCATACAGGGGAACTATGGGGCTGTTTATCAGGACTGGGAGAACGACATCATACAGGGGCTCGGAGACGGACTTGACACTTTCCGGAACTACAACAGACTCAATGTCATAACCTTGCCCTCAAGTCTCTATGCCCGGCCCATCAGGACGGGTGTGGAAAGGTTCTGCCGAGACAACGGAATCCGCGTAACCTATTCGGACGTCGTGATTCCGGAGAATGTCCGTAAGGGCGAAGCCTACCTGCTCCTGAGCGGACAGTATGACTTCGGACTGATAGAATTGGCAAGGCTCATAAAGAAGAAGGGGCTTACGGTCGGGAAGGACATTGCAATAATTTCCTACAACGAGTCCCCCATCAGCGAGATAATCCTCAACGGGCTCACCACCGTCTCCACGGACTTCGTCCAGATGGGCCGGCTCATCGGTGACATGATTCTGGAGAAGCGCCTCGAAAAGGTGCACTGCGACTTCCGCATGACCCGCCGCGACTCGTTCTGAGGCGCATTCGACTTTGGGTCAGTTATAAGGCGCGGCGATTACCGAACAAAGAGGTCGTTGGACGTGATGACATTCTGGAAACGACCTGAATACTCATTCCGCTTAAGGCCGAAAGTCGTGACAAGAGTCATCAACGTCGGTTTTCGGGTCTTCGTCTCCGCGATAAACGATGTCTGACGCTCACGCAGTTTTCGGTCATATTCCTTGTCAATGATGAAATCGCTCGACGAAAACTTGCATTCACACAGATTTATAAGTCTGTCGGCCCTGTCTATCAACATATCTATCTGGCTCTCCATCCCTCGCCACGAGTATGTCTCCGTACGGACTCCCGAGATACCAAGAGCCGACTTTATCTGAAATATATGTTGAAAACATACATTCTCAAACGCGAATCCTCGCCACGAAGCAATTGACGGGCTGTTCTGATTATGCTGCCAATATTCCGCATCGTCCGTCCTGTTGCAAGCAATGAAATGCCTGTAAAACAAGCAGAAATTGTCTGTAATCCGGTAACGGACGCATTTTTCAGGCTCGCCGAAATAGCGGAACTTCGCGATGAAATCACTTTCTGCAAGTGCGCGAAGAAGTTTGGAGAAGCCACCTCCGCCCGCGATGCCGGTTTTATTCAATATTTCTTCACGGGTGTATCCTATTCTTTTCCCAGAAAGCAGATTCATCACTTTCTCCGCCTCATCAGGGTTCTTGAAAATAGAAGCGAACAGACGGTCATATTCAAGCGAAAGTTTCCCCTTATTGGCGAATAGCAACGCATCCACATTCTGAGCAAGGCTTCTCCCCTGCGTGAAGAGATTCATATAATATGGTATTCCCCCGAAAATCATATAACTCTGAACAATGTCATAGCGATCCATTTCAATGCCTCTGGAACGGTAGAAATCTTCACATTCGCGCAAGGTGAACGGCTGCAGTTTGATTTCCGCCGTCAGCCTGTCGAAAAGACCGCCTTTCCCATTCACCAGTTCATCTGAAATCCACGAAACCGCAGAACCACACACAACAAGCATAAGATTGTCGCGTTTCGCTCCCCATCCGTTCCAAAATGCCTCAAACGCAGTCACGAATCCGGAACGAGGAGTATCAAGCCACGGAAGTTCATCAATGAATACCAATTGCCTTTTATTGCCTGGACGGCTCTCAAGAAAATTTTCGAGAAGAAAAAACGCATCAAGCCAGTTCGAAGGCATTTCCGTCACTTCCATTCCGGCCCGCACCAATGAATGTACAAAGTTCTGAAGCTGCATCTTCATGAGCTCCTTGCCTTCAATCTCAACAGGAGACAATGCTGTGTGCGAAAATACTATTCTGTCTCGGAATAGCTCATTGACGAGAAACGTCTTTCCGACACGCCTTCTTCCGTACAAGACCACAAATTCAGGACGACCGTCACTATAGATACGCTCCAATTCGGCGATTTCCGATTTTCTTCCTACGATTTTCATATTGCCTTATTTTTCCGCGAAGATATAAAAATTATTAGTTTTGGACAAATAGTCTATAATTATTTATCCAAAACCAATATAATGACCCATATTTTGGAAAAATATGGACACCTCTTCTTAAAAATGGACAGCCCGCCCTCTACAGCGAGGCGCGGAACGGGAAGAGCGGGAGGCCGGCGGAGTTGAAGACGGAGCCGGCGTGCCAGCCGCTGAAACAGTAGCGAGCCGAGGTCGGGGAAGACACCTCCGGAGAAGAAAATTCGAGGACTCCGTCTGGCAGTATGCGCACGGTGGCCGGGACAAAGGTCTTGTCGTCACCGGAAATTTCGGCGTATGGGATATCGCCGATGCCATCCGCGATATGAAGCCCCGAAGCGTTGGAGACACTTACGAGCAACTTGCCGCCCTCGGCCTTCATGGACTCGAACGCAGGTCCCATGGGATTTACGGACTTATCCCCATATTCATTATACAACGCCCATAGAGCGAAACGTTCAGCAGGAACTTTCTTGTTCGGAAAATGAATGGTGCTTTCGCTGCCCACGTCACCAAGGCCTATGATTCCGCAATTGGGAATGGTCTTGAAGGCGGTCATCTGCGCATTACGGAGAAGTTCCGACCCTCCGTTTGAAATCGGACGATTGTTCACCCACGGAGCCAGCTGAGCGAAATAGAACGGAATCCGCGCCGAACCGTCACCCTTGCGTGCCCTCCAGTCGGCTACCATCACCTGAAGCAGATGAGAATAGGACCAGTAATAGTTGCAGTTGCTCTCGCCCTGGAACCAGAGGATTCCCTTAAAACCGTAGTCCAACACAGGGAGCAACATCGCGTTCCAGCAGTTGGACGGGGCACTCGGACTGTTTTCCCCTGCCGAGAGTTTGTCTGAGTCCATATACTCGTTTTTGTCGAGCTTTGTGAACGACTCTGGCGGCATCCATCCCTCAATGCGTGTTCCGCCGTAGGCACAGCCGATGATTCCGACCGGAACGCCTGTCGCCTTGTGAATCCTCCGTCCGAAGAAAAAGGCTATGGCCTCGAAATTCCTGGCGTTGTCCCGAGAACATTCCGCCCACGAAGATTCTCCTGTGTCGTACTTCGCAGTGCGGGAAACAGCCTGCGGCACCTTGAAGTAGCGAAACTGCGGATATGCAGCGTCGGAAAGTTCCTTTTCCGAATCCTGCACAGGTTCCGAGGAGGAAAAGCCTTTCATCGGATGCTCCATATTGGACTGCCCGCTGCATAGCCAGACCTCTCCGACAAGAACGTCGTTGATAACTTTCTCCCCCTTATTGCTATCCGTGATTCTTATCGTATATGCCTTGTCTGAGCCCTTTGGAGTCTTGACCTTGGCAATCCATCTTCCGTCGCTCCCCGTGACAGCCTCAAAACTGCGGTCAGTCCAGGATGGCGACACGGTGACTTTCACCCCTCTGTCATCCGTTCCGTAGATTGACACCTCAGATTCCTGTTGGAGAACCATACCGTCGCTCATTATGTGCGGCATGGCAAGCGCAGACTCGACAGTCTCGTCGGTTCCCGGTTTGTCAGGCTTGGCGGGCCTTTCCGGTTCGTATGAGCCGGAGACACCGCAGGATAGGGCCAGACGGACAAAAATCATCGACGTCACAAGTATATTCTGAATATTCATGGTGCAAGTTTCGTTAAAAAATTTCAATTTTCACTCATTGCTTCCGAAGGAGAGTTCACTCGGCTTTTCCGTATCTGATTTCATACATATTGTAGCCGACCTCGCGCAGCGCGGCAATCGTCTCCGGATAAGGGGTGTCACAGCAGTCCGTCAGGCCCACCTGAAAATCCTCGCCGTCAAAGCGCCCTGTGCACGGCTGGTCTGAGAACTGATGCCAATTCGTGCCGATTATGCACGGATTTTTCAGGCACGAGCGCACGAAGTCGCCGTAGGCCCTCGCACGGTTCTTCTGGCTGAACGTGGCCACCTGACCCGTGTGGAACAGGCCGCGGTCAAGAGCGCCGAAATGGAACTCCCCATACATGACCGGCAGGTCAATCCCCTTTGGCAGAGAAAAGGTCTCGCGGGTGTAGGTGTAGTTATTGTAGCTCATCACATCAACATACTCGGCCGCAATCCTGACCACGAACTCCGGAGCTCCCGCGAAACGGCAGCCCATATAGAGTTTGTTAGGAGCCACCTGTTTGAACACCTCCCGCACTGTCTTGAAATATTGACGTACAATCAGCAGCGACAGCTGCGAAAGGTCGGCATTCGCAGCGGAAGGGAGGGCCTTACGGTTGGCAACAAGAGCGTTCCAGTCCTCGAACGCCGTTCCCCATGCCTTGTTGAGCGCCTCCACGCTAGAGTATCTGTCCATAAGACGGTCAATCAGCACCAGTTTGCTCGCCTGCTTCGGCGAAGCCTTAAGCGCAAGGCCCGCCAACATTGTCTGAGCGCCCCAGTTGATTTCATTGTCGACATAGAAACCCTGACACCACGAATCCTCCAATTGTGCCCGCTTGGCTTCAAGATGAGCACGGACGCACATTGGGAACAGGTTGTCGAACGGGTCAATAAAAGGCCACCAGCCCCCGGAACCTTCAAGTACAGGCCACTTAGGACAGCCCGCGACAGGAGCGCCCAAATCGACCCTCTCGTTATAGACAGTCCTGTCCATGGCGCAGATTGACGGGTCGGAAGAATTTGCCATCGTGTTCATTCCCCAGCTGCGCAGCCTGCGGTGGGCAAGGTCAGCGAAAACAGCCTTATAGTCCTCGCCATACTTGCGGTACGCATTGGCGGAAGAAAAATCGTAGGTCTCGTGAATGCCACGCGCCGTGTAGTACGGATGCAGAAGGTTGTCGTGGGTAAAATAGAAGCGGTGGAACGGGTCAGACTCATCCTCGGGCAGACCGGAGAAATAGAACTTGCGGCCATCGAGCGGAGTCACCGCCGAGGAGGTCGTCACACGCACTACTCCATGCGACCAGTAGAGATAGCCCTCCGGGTCTATCATCCACCATTTTCCGTCAATCTTCTTCACATAGAACTGCCCTGTCGCTTCATACCTCGGGCCACCTTTCCACCCTCCGTAAATGTCCCAATCGTCAGGTCCCGGATGCGCCGCGAGATCCTTTTCCTCCGCAAGTCTCGCCCGCTTCAGATCCCTGTCCGAGTGCACCTTACCCGGCCAGTCCCTGTATTTGTATTGGCCGTAGGCATCCACAAACGGGAAGAATGCCGCCGAGTCCAACTGCATTGTCTTAGGGGCAACACGCTTTCCGCGGATAAGTTCCACATCGGAAACCGTGAACTCCACTCCAGGAAGAAGGTTCACGCCGGCTATGACAATGGTGTGAACGTCCGAAAGATCAATATCATAGGAGAACAGCCCGAGTTCACGGGAATATGGCGTGCCGTGCATGAGACGGAACGCTCCGTTCACCTCCGGATGCGGCATATCCGGGCTCAGAGGAAACTCGACCGTTATTTTGGAACCAGTCGGGACATCCCCCACCGCCTCGTAGACTCCGGCAACGGCCCTATTCGCCCTGTCGCGGAATTCAGACTTGCGGCGCGAGTCAAACATATCACATACAAGATAGAGAGCGGTCACGTCGCTGCGGTTCTCCACCGTCAGCCTTATCGATTTATATTCCCTCAAATCCCATTTTCCACGGAGCATAATCCCTGCTTTCCACTGCTTCGAGACTATATCAAAACTTCCGTCGGTCTCGCTGACCGAGCATCCGCCGACATTCTCCATAGAATCGCCGAAAGTTCCCGTCAGCCTCAAATTTTCCTTATCTCGTGCATATCCCGTCCAGGAAAGGACGAACATCATTGCGACAATGCCTAAAATTCTGTATTTCATATACTTCAAAAATATCTTTTACTCGGTTTCTCCCTGCCACTCGTTAATTCCATCCCTGACCCTGTTACGGAACTTCAGCACATCATAGACATAAGTCGTGGTTCCGTCACCATTGCTGTAGCAATAGTTCAGGGAAATTTCCCTATCTTGAAGAAGTTTCGCTCCGTTGAAGCGGCTCGGGTGGCCCTGAATCGGGTTTATTATGATGTCGGAGCCGTCGGCAGTAGAGACTGTGATGTCGTCGCCATCGAAAGTCAGGAGCAGTGAGCCCGTGCGACCACTCATTCGGTCGGTCTTGACAGAAACAGCATCTACAGTCGTGAGCCTATAGACCTTCGAGTCAGCCTGCGGAAGCGTGAGTTCATACTCATCCGTGGAGACCACCTCCCCCGTCGCGTCAGAACGCACAACCGTCCGGCCGCCGTGATACCAGTTTCCGTAAAAACGGTTCTCACATTTCACGGCTATGACCTCGAAGCTTTTTTCCTTCACAAGGACGTCCGCATCGGCATTGACAATCCTGAAGCCCAGCGCATAATACGGCGTGAATGCCTTGGGGTCCGAAAGAATTTCGTCAGTGGCACGTACGGTCACTGCGGCGGTGTGCCGTCCCTTGCGTATGGTCAGCCCATCAATGCCGTCAAGTTCATAATACCCAGCCGGAAGCGGGCTTATCGCCGTCACGGAGGCAAAGGCGTCGCTCACATAGGACTGGCTCAATGCGCCCAGCCTGCCCATGCCCTTCAGACCGTCAAGCGCGGTGAACGACGGAGTCCCGTCCGACTCCGAAAAGACGGAAAGGTCCGTTGAAAGCAGCGCATCGTCAGATTCGACCTCAACGGCTCTGTCGCGATCGTTGTCCACCACTCCGCCGAGAGCCACCGTAAAGTCGAACTTCATCCCTTCCCCGACCACGAACGTGCGCAGGTCGTACTGGTAGGCGGAATATACCCCCGTGTATTCGTAATCCATCGTGTAGTCACCGTAGCATCCCGTGGCGAGGACACAGCAGACGGCGGACAATGCAAAAATCTTCTTCATCTTCTCAATTTCCATAAAAACAAATCTATCTCCAACTTTCCCATCCCTCGTTCTGAACAAGATTCGGACAGCGGCGCACCTCCATATAAGGCAGCGGAGCCCAAAGGGACGGATAGGCAAGATTTTCTACAACCTCATCATAATCAAAGACTTCCTCTCCGGAATATCCTCTCGTTATCTTCACCCCATGAATAGGAGCATTGAGGTCGGAGACGGAAGTGGCCCAGCGTCTGAGACTATAGTACCGCTCTCCCTCGAAGCAGGTTTCGACCCTCCATTCGTTCCGAACCATAGCCGCGAACACATCCTTCCCCGAAGAGGCGCACTCGTCAAGATAGGGGTCTCCAGCCGCGCCAAGACCGTCAGCGTCCTCAGTGGTCTTTCGTGCGCGCAGCCATGCGAGAGCCTGCTTTGCGGAATAGCCGAAAGTCGAACTTTCATCAGGTCCCACGACTTCGTTGGCCGCCTCAGCAAAAATCAGACACATCTGTGTCCAGCTCAGCAGGTGGACGCAGCGGTAGCCGGGCTGAACCGTCTGGTCATAGGAATTCCACCCACGGTAGAGGAACTTACGGATGTAGTAGCCGGTGGGCGAAGTCATCGTCCCGCCCGGAGCGTCAGCGCCGTCTGTCTCTGTCTTGAAAGTATACATCTTCGCGCCGTTTGAAAGGCGATTGACAGACGAGCCGTTATAGTAAATCGCGGCATAAAAACGAGGATCACGTCCTTCGTAGGGCTTCTGCGGGTCATATCCGCTGCGGGAGTCCGTTATCGGGTAGCCGTTCGCCATAGGGAATGCATCCACAAGGTCCTGCGTCGGAACTATGTTGGACTGCCCGCCGAAGCCGAGCGGATAGCAGCACTTTTCGGTGTCGGTGGCCTTCGAGAAATTGGATGGCCAGACAATCTCGGCGCTGTTGCAGTCGTACCATTTGAATCCCGACAGCGGGTTGAAACCTCCCGTGAGCGAGCCTTCCCTTTCAATCTTGTGCTTCATGACGCGGGAGGCATATAGGGCGGCATTCTCATACCTCTGCACATCGCCCTCCGGATTGAACGCCGGGCTTGCCCAAAACAGCCAAACCATGGCGCGGATGGCGTCGATGCAGACACGGTCGAGAGTCTTGTAGCGCACGGAGCCTGTCACGGGCAGGTTCTGAGCCGGATCGCCGGGATAGTCGCGGTTGGAGTCCGGAAGATAGAAGTATGCTGAGTCGCAGTCGTCAAGAATCTGTTTCACGCACTCATCCACCCCTGCCCTACGGATGCTCTCGACATCGATTTTGTCGGTAGAGGTCGGCTCGGTCACAATCGGCACGCCCAGCATATTCCCGTCGGTTCCCTTTCCCGCAAAGGTGCGGAGAAGGTCGAAACCATACCATGCGCGCAGTCCGAACGCACTGCCCTGCATAGTCTTGCGGTAGGCAGCATCAGCTTCAAGGTCAATCAGATAGCGTGCGCTGATTCCGGCACGGTCCTCAAGAAAAAGGTTGGCGTAGTTGATTGCGGCATAGTCCGTATTCCATTTGGAAGTGAAAGGATTGCCTGACATCAGCGCCGTCCCGTTCGAGAACTTGCGCCATGCGGCCGCCTCAGAACGGTACACGGCATCGTCCGTTGCAGCGGAAATGCCGAGAAGGTAGTTGGTCGCGTAGAGGGTCGGGATGAAGTCGTTGTAAATCTTATCAACATATCCCCGTAGCAACTTGGCGTTCTCGTCGTAGTTGTCGTCGTTGTAGCTGCCGTCCGGAAGCGGGTCGAGAAAACTGCATCCCGCAGCCACGAGACACGGAAGAAGAACGGCTATGATTTTTGTGAGTTTCATTTTTTGTCTGAGTTGAAAGGATTAACATTGCGTCAGAAATTCAGCTTTATGCCGCCGGTGACCGAACGCAGCAGAGGGTAAGAAGCGACGCCCGCATCGATACACTCCGGATCCACGTCCCTTATTCCCGAGAGCGTCAGGAGATTCTGCCCCTTGACCGAGAACTTCACGCCCTTAATCCATGACACCCGGCGCAGACGGAGATTGTAGGAAAGCTCGGCGCTCTGAATCTTGAACCAGGCACCGTTGCGGAGCCAAAAGTCCGAACCGACGAAATTCTGGTCCGAATGCACATAGTCAAGACGCGGATAGTCACCGCCGATGTTGTCGCGGACGAAAGCTGAATAATTCCCGTCACCCCATCCGTTCCAGAAATAGCTATTGGTCATCGCTGTCTTAAGTCCTGCGCGGCCGGTTCCCACGATGTTCAGTTCAAGGTCTTTCCATCCGAAACTGAGGTTAAGCGCATAGCTCAGGCGCGGAGCCGTGTTCCCGAGAATCACCTTGTCGTTGTCGTCAATCCGTCCGTCTCCATTCACGTCCTCATACATAAGGTCGCCGATCTTCACCGCAGTGGAAATAGCCGGGACGGAAGACAGCTGCTCCTCGTCCTCATATTTCCCGATGCAGCGGTAGCCCCAGTATGCATCCACCGGAGTACCGGTCTTCTTCTGATATTCGTAGAGCCAGTCGTCGTCCGTCATCCGCTCGTATATCGCCTTATACGTCGTCGCGCTGAACGATGCCCCGAGGCGGAAGTCTCCGAAAGTCTGTGAATATCCGAGAGTGATATCCATTCCCCGAAGGCTCTGCGCGGTGTAGTTGTCCATAAGCGCGATGCCATTAAGTCCATATACTCCCGGAATCGTGGAAGATATGTTCACTATCGAGTCATATATTTTCTTGTAATATGCATTCATCCTGAACGAAAAGAGTCCAAGGAAGTCGAAGTCCAGCCCGAGGTCGGTCTGAAACACCTTAGGCCAGCCGAGATCGTGGTTGGCAAGACGGTTTATAGTCGTCTTGTAGGAAATCCAGCGGTTGGTTCCGAACCACGAAGGCTGGTCGGAAATCGGGCCGTACCACATGTCTCCGTTGTAGGAATAGTTGGAACGATACTGATATGGAGTTCCGAAGACATCGAACTGCCCGGTCAGGCCTGTCTGGGCATGAATCTTCAGTCGGTCAATCCACCTGACGTCCTTGAGGAAAGCCTCGTTAGAGGCCACCCAAGCGAGTCCGGATGAAGGGAAGAATGCGAAACGGTTTCCTCTCTCGTAGCGGGACGAGCCGGCGTACTGGGCGACAAACTCAGCGACATATCTACCTGCGTATGAGTACTTTGCATCTGCAACGACATACATCTGCCTCTGGTTCTGCGACTCGCCTTTGCTCGAAGCGCTGTTAATCGAGAAAGTCGCTCCTGCACTCACGAGGTGGTCTCCGAAAGAGCCGTCGTAGGAAAGCCTCTCATACATCGACAGAGACTGCCAGGTGTAGTTGGAGAGAGTGGATTTGCCGGAAGCCTTGGCTCCCTTGTGTGACGACTGTTCCTGAATGCCGGCATCGGACGACCAGTACCAGGCAATGTAGTCGTCGTTCTTTCCTATAGTCGTCTGCGCAAAGTTAGAGGCGGCGAGCCAAGTGCGGGACTTAAGTCCCTTGAGAAGCCACGAGAAATCCACATCGAGTGCGACGTCCATAAGGCCGGAACGCATTCTGTTGGTCCGGAAGCCTCCCTCCTTCATGAGGGCATAGTAGTTCTGCGTCCAAGACTTGCTCACCCCGTAGGCTGTGCCCGCTCCGTCCGGAAGTTCGAGTTCAAGCGGATATGCCACGGCCGGAACCGTCCTGTAGTCGTACCAGGACGTCCTTCCGGAACGCCGAAAATAGAGCATCGAGGAAAAATCGACCGAAACCTCCATCCATTTCCCGACCTTCACGCCGAGGCCCGCTGTGAAATTGAAACGGCTGTAGTCCACGGCATTGGGACTCTTTATCAGGTCTCCGGAATAAAGTCCGTTAAGAGAAAAATTGTAACGGACACCGGATGTGCCTCCGAAGACGTTCAGCCCGGCACTTGAAACAGGAAGAAAATTCCTGAACATCAGCGACTTGTAATCCACATTCGGGTATTCGGAGCTATATGGGTCGCGGTTTGCGAAGTTCTTTATGGCGAGTTGGCTGTAGAGTTGCTCATAGCCTCCCTCTTCCCTCGCGGCGTTGTTCAGCCGCGCATAGTCCTCTCCGTTCACCCACTCCGAGACCCTGTCCGTGAAGCTGACTCCGCTCTCCGCATTCACGCTGATGCGCATCGGAGTGTCGTAGCTGCCGGAGCGGGTCTTTATGAGAATGGCACCGTCCGAGGCGAGCACGCCGTAGCGGGCACGGTCGGCAACATCCGTCAGGAAGGTCATGGACTCAATCTGGTTCGGATCGAGTTGCAACTGTCCGAAAGGAATGCAGGCGTCGTTCACGATGCACATCACATTGCCCCGTCCTCTCATCCTGACGCTGAACTGGTCCGAATCCAGCGAACGGTACTGGTAGTTAGGCAGCGCAAAACCGGCCTTCTCAATAATCTCAAGTCCCGGGACTGTGCCGGTGAGTCTGTTCATCAGGTCGCCCTGCATCCTGCCTTCGAGCGCATCACCGGAGACGGAGATGAAATTCCCCGTAGATTCAGTCCATGTGGCGCGACCATTCCATGGCATCACGACAACGCTATCCCGCTTCCACAGCAGGCTGTTGTCATTCTCCTTTCCGTCAGAATGCCCCTGCGGCTCTGCGGCCGCTGCCGGAAGGCTTCGCATGAGGGTCAGGCACGGCAGGAGAGAAAGCGCCGCAATCATAATATCTCTTTTCATCATTTCCAGCTCCAGTTTACAAAGTTCTTCATCTTAAACGCCTCAGAATCGGGGAAAGGAAGATAGTACATATAGTCCTTCCACACACACTGACGGTTGTTAGGCAGCGCCTTGCGGGTGTAAATCCTTCCCTCAGGATGCTCAGGACTCACAGCCGTCTTTTCGACATACATTCCGTAGAGTGTCGTTCCCATGGTCTGAGGGGCAATCTTCCAACGGCGTATGTCGTGGTAGTAGTGGTGTCCCTCGAAGGCAAGTTCCACGCAGCGCTCGTTGCGTATGCGCTCGCGCAGGCTCTTCCTGTCCGCGGTGTATTTCGACGCCACATTCGGCATCCCGATGCGGCTGCGGACGGCATTCAGAGCCTCGACCGCCGTAAGACCGACAGTTCCAGCCTTTCCTGACGGACCGTAGGCCTCGTTCACCGCCTCTGCATAGTTCAGATAGAGCTCGGCAAGACGGACTATCGGGTCTTCGTGATAGTGGTTGCTCTGCTGCTTGAGTCCAAGCACGCCGTTCCAATACTTGCGGCAGTAGTAGCCGGTGTTGGAATAGGCGTATGTATCGTTGTCCCTCATGCCCCAGTCAATGCCGAAGGTGAGGTTCACTCCGTTCAGACGGGTCGTCGGCCAGGACTTGGAGGAAGGGTCGTAGTATATGCTGATTTTCCCTTCCGCCGCATTGCTGTTGGCCTGCCCATCATGGACAATGGTAAGTTCCAGACGAGGGTCGCGGTCACGGTAGGGCGCCTGTTCGCTATAGTGCCCGGCGGCGGCAGCCTCAGCCCTGTCAGCCTCCGTGAGCAGCGGCTCGCCCCATTTGGTCTCGTAGCGGTCCACGAAATTCTGTGTGGGGCAGACTCCAGAAGAGCCGGAAGTCGCAGCCGACTGCGGGTAGGCCATGATGCTGCTCAGGTTCGCATGATTGTCCTTAGTCTGGAGAGCATAGACCCAGATGTTCTCATTGGTCGTCCTTTGGCTCAGGAAGTTGGTCGTGTAACTTGCCGCAGGAGTGAGCGAAAACTCCGCGTCAAGGGCCTCCTGCAACGCGAGTGCACAGGCCGACGCCGCGTCCTTCCAGTCTTCCTCTCCCCTCTCGTTGCTCAGAGGACTTGCGGCATAGAGCAGTGACCTCGCATACAGCGCCGCTGCAGCCGCACCGCCAATCTGGTCAAGGGTAGAGCTCGCCAGATCTGCCGGAGAGTTCCTCCTCATATAGCCGGCCTCCTTAAGAAGCTCGTAACCCTTACGCAAATCCTCCGCCGCCCGGACAAATGTCTCATGTGAGGACAGTCTCGGAAGGTCCCATGACTCCTCGGCTTCAAGCGCATGGTCCATATAGGGCATTCCTCCGAAGAAACGGCAGAGAGAGAAGTAGCAGAAGCCGCGTATGGCGTAGGCCTGGCCAAGCAGGTCGGCGCGTTGCTTGGGAGTGGCATCCGCACAGAGGTCAATCTTGGCTATGGTCGTGTTGCAGCGGCGGATGGTCGCGAACATTGCCTTGGCCAACGGTTTGTCGGCACTTCCCGAATCGAAGGTCACCGCCTTCAGAAAGTCCTGGGTCATAGTTCCCTGCTTGAAATACTGCTGCGTCACCCCCATTCTTCCGGCGTCCGCCATGTCCGTGGTGTTGTACCACGAGAAGGAATATTTCTGGAGGAAGTCCGAATACATCGGGAACGCATAGAGTATGTTATCCTTGTTGGTTCCGTTTCCGGAGGCGTAGAGCCAGTCGAAATAGGAGCGGAAATTGGAATAGGTGCCGAAGACCTCGCTGTCGTCGAGTCCGAGTTCGGGATCGACGTCAAGGTAGCCGCAGCCGCCGATGGCAAGCGCAAGTGCCGACACGCTGAATATATGTCTTATCTTCTTCATGTGCATATCAGAACGACAGGTTAAGGTTGAGTTTCACAATTCTCATAGTCGGGTAGTAATTCTCGGCGGTCGTGAGTCTCTGCGGATCCTGCTCCATAAGACTTGTGAAAGTAAGGAGATTGTTGCATATCACGCCAACGGAAAGCGAGCGGACTCCGAGCGCTCTGCGAAGTTTCTTTCCGTCGAAGGTGTAGGAAAGGGACATCTCCTTGACCGTCAGATAGTCCGACTTCTTCCATGTGTAGCCGTCAAGAGCAAGGTCATATCCCGGCCACGCAGAAGTTCCTCCGGCCCACGAATACATCTCGTCCGAAAGCGAAAGCGCCGGGACGGAAGAATTGCGGTGCTGAGGAGTCCAATAGTCAAGGTGGGAGACGTGGACGACATAATCACCTGAATAGAAAGGTATTATGGCGGCACGTCTGTAGTTTATGTACTTGCCTGTCGTCCCTGTGCAGAGCGTTCTGAAAGAGAGTCCCTTCCAGTTGAAGCCGAAATTGAAGGAATATACTCCCGGAGCGTAGGTAGAGCCTCTGAGCGTGTGCAGGTCATTCTGGGCTATGCTTCCGTCGGCGGTGTAGTCCAGGAACTTATACACGCCTGGAACGACGTTGGTCCATTCGGAAGTATAGAGCGGGTAGCCGTGAATCTCATCAATCGAATTGAAATAGCGGTCATCAACGAGAGTGCTGCCGGTTCTCGCAGAGTTTAGCGGAGTTCCGGTATATTTCTGATATTCAGGAGCATACGGAGCGTCTCCATAACTCGTTATCCTGTTCTCGCTCAAACCTATCATCGCCCCTACATTGTAGGCGAAGCCTCCCGCCGTCCTGTCCTTCCAGTTAATTTCGACCTCAAACCCGTGCTTTTTCAGCGCCCCGGTGTTCACATCCTTGTATTTCACGCCGACGAAAGGGGTCACAACCGGAGCCATAAGCATATCGCTCCTCTTCTCGTCGTACAGATCGACTTCAAGCCTGAGCCTGTCATTGAGCCAGCCCATCTCGATGCCTATATCCTGCTTGTGCGCGGTTTCCCAACGGGCGTCAAGGTTGGCGGCGGCGTCCTCCACGATGTAGCCGTAGCTGTTCTTCGTCCACGAGGAGTAGTAGAGCCAGTTGCTCGATGAGCTGTCGCTTCCGACAAGGCCGTTGGAGTAGCGGAACTTCATCAGGCTCCACCACGGCATTGCCTCTTTCCAAAACCGTTCCTTCGACATCACATAACCGACGGCGACGGAAGGAAAGATGCCGTAACGATACTTCGGAGAGAACTGCTCGCTGCCGGTGATTCCGAGGTTAGCCTCGAAGAGGTAGCGTCCCTTGTAGTCGTAGGTCGCCCTCGCCACGAAAGACTGGTTGCGCTTGGGGAAGGCCGCACCGTTGTTGTATTGCCGCTGGTTGTAGAGCGCGAGTGCGGTTACATTGTGAGCGTCCGCGAACTTGCGGCTGTAGTTCAGCGAAGCCTCAAGATAGGTGATGTAGGTCACGTTGGTTGCGGAATTGTCCTGTGTAACGGCGTATGGGTTAGGACTATAGACAAAGTCCGACGCAGCGCCCACAGGAACCCAGATGTCGTCGGAACCCGCGTCGTACATATTCCAGTCGATGTTATACTGCGCCATATAGGCCTTGACTTTCTTCGAGATTCGGGAATATGTCGATGTGAGTCCGAACTTTCCTGTGACCGACAGGCCTTTTGTGATGAAGTCAAGGTCCTGTTTGAGGATTATGTCCGTCATGAGACGGTTGCTCATCGTCTGCTGATAGTCCGGGTCGGCAAGCATGCTGTAGGGATTCGTGTAGGCGTGTCCCTGGTTGCCTCCGAGACGCATCCCCTTTAGTCCCGGGTAGTTTACGTCCGGAAACTGCTCAAGCGCCCATTCGGGATAGTAGGCCGGATAGGAGATGGTCGGGGCCTGATAGATGGTGCTGAACACGGTAGAAGAGTTCCATGCGGTCGAAAGCCGCTTCTCCATGTTCGTGACGCCTCCGACCTTCAGCGAAAGGAGGGTCGAACGGGTGACGTTCCAGTCCATGTTCATGCGGTAGGAAATCCTGTCGCTACTGTAGTTAGTGCCATCTGTGATTTCACGGATTATCGAACCGTCGTGGACATAGCCCACGCCGAGATAGTACTTGATCTTTTCCGTACCTCCGGACATGGTGAGGTCGGCGTCAGTGCTCAAGGCGAAGTCGCGCAGAAGGAGTCCGTACCAATCAACGTCCGGATAGCGCAGGGGCTCGGACTGGTCGGCGTATTTGCGTATCACCTCGTCCGAGAATATGGAACCGAAAGAGCCGGTGTTTTTAAGGGCTATGTTGGCCATACCCGCCACTGTCGCGGCATCCACGTGCGAGGGGATGAAGAGCGGCGTGTTGAAGCCCTGATTCACATTGACGGAAAACTTCGGCGCACCCTTCGCGCCTGTCTTGGTCGTGACGAGTATCACTCCGTTTGCGCCCTTCGCGCCATAGACCGCCGTGGCGGACGCATCCTTCAGGACAGACACGCTGGCCACATCCGAAGGTGAAATGGAGTTCATGGGACGCTCTATGCCATCGACCATCACGAGCGGCTCGCTACCGTTCCAGCTGGAAAGTCCGCGAATCATCAGCGTCGCGTCGCTCTCTCCCGGAGCTCCGCTCTGCGAATAGACGAGCAGTCCCGGAACCTTTCCCGCAAGCGCGTTGTTTAGCAGGCTCGTTCCAGTGCCGGCAATATCTTCGGCCTTCACATTGGTGATTGCCCCGACGACGCTCTCTCGCCTCTGCACGCCGTAGCCCACGACCACGGTCTCCTCAATTTCGAGCCGCTCCTCCTCAAGGCTGACTGCCATCGCAGTCTCCGATGCCAGAAGTTCAATGGTCTTGTAGCCCATACAGGTGAAGACCAGCGTCGCTCCCTTCGGAACCGTAATGAAGAAAGCCCCGTCGGCATCCGTCATCACTCCGGACGACGGTCTGTCCTTGACAAGGACCACCACTCCGGGCAGCGGCACTCCGGAAGCGTCGCGCACGGTTCCGCGTACGGAAACGGTCACATCCGCCTGCGTCTTCCCGGCGGCCGTACCTGAGGATGCCGCGAAGTTCCCGCCGCCTGTCTCCGCCCGTAAGGTCAGAGGCATGACTGCAAGCAGCGCGAACGCCGCCAGTTTCAAATTAAGTTTCATAATCATTAATAACCGATAGTTTTGATTCTTTGTTATTTTGAGATGTCTTTTTGAGACACTCAAAACTACCATTTATATTTGTCGTCATCAACAGTATAATTGTCATTTCCGGTCTCACCCTCGAAACCCGTCCTGTCGCCCTTGGCCTCTTGAGTGATGGTGCAACGGGTCCTGTAGGTCTTGCCCTGTGCGTCCGTGCAGACAAGCCATATTTCTGTCGTGCGGCGTGCCTCGTCCGGATTGAGCGAAAGGGTGAAGATTACGTCATCTTCAGCAACTGACAATGCGCCCACCCAGTCAGCCGCACAATCGACCGATAGCTGCGAAAGCGGCACATTGGCGCTGTAAGGGATTCCGTAGTCTCCTCCTGCGGCCGGATAAATCACGTCCGGCGGAAACAGGTTCAGAACAGGAGAGCCCTTCACCGATTCCTGATTCACTTCAATCTCTACGCTGAGTTCACTTCCTGAAAGAGACAAGATGAGTTTCGTAAAACGGTAGAGATTGTCGTTCGGGGCAAACACCAGAACTATCTCACCGTCACCGTCTCCGGACGCGCCTTCAAGCCGCACCCAATCGGTATCCTCCGCAAATTCCGCGGTCCACGCCCCTGAGGCATAGACTTCGACGGCCAATCGTCCTCCCTCTGCGACTGCCGTGACGACGGTCTTGTCCGTGGAGAGTTTCTCTACGGGAGCTTCCTTCCGGCATGACACAAACGCCGCAGCAAGGACGGCCGATGCAATGAAGATTTTGCGCATATACATAATAGTCAATTATTTACATTATAAAACTCTCCCATAATCCTAAAGCGGTACTCACAGTGATGTGTGTAGGTTTCACCGGGCTCAAGGAAAGGATTGGGAAAAGACGGTTTGTTCGGAGCGTCCGGCCAGTTCTGGGTCTCGAAGGTGAACGAGCCGAAGCGATCGAGAGACTTTCCGTTCTTGCCACGTTCCTCGCCGGTCCACCACTGTCCGCTGTAGAGCTGCAGGCCCGGCTGGTCCGTCCACACCGAGAGGAGGATTCCGTTTGAAGGATTGTAAAGCGAGGCGGCCTCGCGCATTCCATCACCGTTTATGCAGAAATTGTGGTCAAAGCCACCGTTGCTCCGGACAATCTGCGGGTCACCGCTTTCGAGTGCGTCGCGGACAAGGTGTGGAGTGCGGTAGTCGAACGCAGTCCCCTCCACGGGAATCGGGGTTTCAATAACATCCGGACCGTTCGTTCCGAGAAAAGAGTCGGCATTCACCCAAAGAACATAGTCTCCGCAAGTGCCGCTGCCCTCTCCGCCAAGATTGAAATAGGGATGGTTGGAGATATTGACCGGACGGACAGCATCAGTCGTCGCCAGATAGTCTATCTTCCACGTACAGTCTGAGTTAAGCGTGTATGTCATAAGGATATCCAGGTTCCCCGGGAATCCCTCCGCCCCGTCCGGATGGAGACAATGGAAAGTCAGCGAACTGTCGGTCTGCGAGACAAAGTCCCACACGACCGAGTCCAGTCCCTTGAAGCCGCCGTGGAGAGTGCCTGTGCCGTTGTGGTTGGCGGAAAGCCGATATGTCCTGCCACCGTGGGAATAGGACGCGCCGACTATGCGGTTGGCGACCGGTCCCACCACCGCACCGAGAAACCTCTCGCGCCGGTAGTTCACATATTCGTCCAAAGTCCCATGCCCGAGAACTACGTCCACCATTTCGCCGTTTCTGTCAGGCGCCCAAAGCGACACGACCCGGCCGCCGTAGTTTGTCGCCTGGAGGACCATATCTTCGTTGGAAATTGTCCAAAGCCCCGTTTCCTTGCCGCCGATGCTGCCTGCAAAGCCCTCCGGACTGACGAGGGCCGGATCGTCCGAGCAGGAAACGAGAACCGTCACTGAAAGACAGAAGGCTGGAAGGCATAATACAATGCCGTTGAGCAAATATGTCGCAATTACGTGGAGAAAGCCGTGGTGTCGCATCATCAAAAAAGTCTTGGTAATTCCAGAAACTTCAGTCTTTCCATTTACAGATTATAGTCAGCAAGCGTGAACAGTTTGTCCTTTGACGGTGTCGAAAGGTAGGTGCTGTTGCCGACAAGATCGACTACCTCCGGAAGCAGAGTCTTCGCACCGCCCGTCGGCTTCAGAACAAGAACCGACCAGCCGTCTTTCCCGATAACGGAAACGCTGCATGAAGCACCGGCGCTTGACTCGTTCTTCTTCACTGTTCCGTCAGTTCCGATGACAAGGTCGGTACAACCGCCGTCACCATGCACAACGCGTAGACTGTTGTCTGAAGCGGACGGAGCCACAGCCCCCACGACTACTCCCGAAGCAGGGATTGGCTGCGGAGAAGAGAAGGCATATTCCGCATTCCTCCCATCGAATTTCATCATCAGGGACAGGTCGTATGGGTTCAGTTTCACTCCGGAGCGGACGATGTTGTCATGGAATGTTATCTTCGAGTCGTAGTCCTTGAGTATCAGGTCTTCTGGAATGTCAAAAATCTTGAAGCCGGACGGTTTGTAGTCAAGATTGAAGATGCAGTTCGTTACCTTTGCCTCAAGTTTTCCGCTGCCCGTGCCCCAAGAGATGAAACTTCGTCCGAAATTCTCTATATAGGAATGGCTTATGCACTTGTCAATCACGAGGTTCACGTCAATGTCGCCGTCAATGACAAAATCGCGGTTGGTGGTGTCGAAATAGACCTGACTGAACTGATAGAACCCCTGACGGGCAATCTTCACGCCCACCGTCTCCGCGAAGTCTCCGGTCTGACCGTCGCCCACTCTCCAGGTGAGTATATGGAAGTTGTTGATGATATGACCCGCCCCTTCAGTGTAGAGCCCGCAACGGGTTCCATAGACGAAGGTGTCGGAAATCTTGCAGTCGCCGCAACGCTGCCCGATGTATATTCCATAATTGTCGTCGTTGGACGAGAGTCCCTGAACGCTGACGTTGTCCAGTTTCGTGTCGCTGCTTCCAGTACCCTTGAAGTCGCTGCTACAGCTGATTTCAATGTGACGTCCCTTGCAGTAATAGACCGAAAGTTCCCGCAGAGTGACCAGCTGCTTGAGTCCGTTCACCCAGATGCCCCTCTTAGTGTTCGTGGCATCAAAATGCCCTCCTTCGACATAAGAGAACTGCCTCAGCCCCGCATCCTTTGTCTTCATTTCCGTGAAACCTATCATCAGAAGCGCCTCCAGAGGCTTGTCAGAGGTGATGTGGGCATTCTTGTCAAAGACGAGATTCACATTCTTGGCATAGTCGTAAGGGGTCTTAATCGGCTCGGTGAGTTTATATGTTCCGGCCGGGAAATAGAGCGTGCTGCCGTAGGCGTCCTTTACGAGGCGGTTGAGTTCTTTGCCTATTTCGCTACCGTCGTTACTGATTCCGTATTCGGTCACGACGATGTAGCCGTTGTCAGCCGTGGACGACCCGTTCGGAGTCTCGGCCTTGGCGCAGGAAGAGAACGCGGAAAGAAGCGCGGAAGCGACGACGAAAGCCCGCAGGGATGATGTCGAAATGTTCAGTGTCATAATAAATTATGTATTTACAAAATTTTCAGGAAATCTCCTCTTCTTTATATATGTCCGATTTCACATCTATGTTAAAGATATCTGTCGGAAGGGATTACTTTCGTACACTCTATCCCTTTAAAAGCCTCTGTCCATTTGAGGTGTGGTGTAGTGTGGTGTAATCTTTTGCAAAGATAAAATTTTCTTCCTTTATTTTCCAAAAATATTTTGATTTTTTGCAGCCTACCCGGCACGGATACGCGAAAAGTTGAAAAAATATTCCAAAACTATTTTGAATTTTGAAAATATAGAATACCTTTGCACCTAACTACACCACACCAAAGTGTCGAGAACATACCGAAGACATCAATAAATATCATAAAATCAGAAATTATGAAACAAAACACTATCAGAACTGATACCCCCCCCCACAGCACTGACGGGTACAGGTCGCCCGTTCTGGCGATTCTGACAATTTCTGGAGAGACCGGTTTTGCCACGAGCACCGCAACGCTGCATGAAACCGCCAACGACAGCTATACAATCGACGACGAGACATTCACATGGTAACCGACGATGAAGCAATCGTAAAAAATCGAAAAAATGAACAATATAATGAATAACACAATGAAAAGGTCCCGCATTTCGCAGTTTACCCTGTTTTTTGCCGCAGGACTCGCGCTCGCTTCCTGCGCGAAGGAAATCACGGAAACACCGGCCGCACCGGAAGAGTCTGTTCCCGAATACACGACAATAACGCTGACTGCCACACACCCGGAGATGACGGAGGCGGGCGCAGCGGCTCAGGAAAACGGCGCGACCGCCGTAGTCTCGACCAAAACCACTCTTGACGAGATGAACGGCACCGTCAGCTGGGCCAAAGGAGACAAACTGAAGCTCGTCTGCGAAGACGGCTCAGACTTCACCACGGAAGCCCTTGAGGAGGCAGACCTGAAGAACGGCGGAAAGACTGCAACATTCAAGGCGACCGTCCCTGCCGGCAAGGCACTCAAATGGGCGGTATATCCATCCGACATTGCAACGGAGCTGACGAACGACGGGAAGTTTTCCGTCACTGTTCCGCAGGTGCAGGACGGTAAGTTCGAGCATGCCTCAATTGAGGCCGGAGAAATCGGAGAGGACAACTCCATTACCCTGAAAAATGTCTGCGCCCTGCTCAAGTTCACAGTGGCTAATGCTAATGCTGATGCCGCTAAGGTCTTCATCGGCGGCAACGGAGCTCCGCTCAACGGCAAGGTCAACATATCCGCGAGCATTCTTGATGCCTCCTACACTGTTTCAGAGGATGTTCCTGACTACCAGCCCAATGTGGAAGTTTCCGTAAGCGGCCATGGCACATACTACGCAGCAATCCTTCCGGCAAAGACGACAGGACTCTCGATGCAGATTTACTCCGCAGACAATACGCTCCTTGCCGAGAACATCTCCAGCAACGCCCTCGACGCACCGAGAAAGGCAATCAAGGACCTCGGTGAACTCCGCAGTACACCATTCGCTAACAAGAGGTTTGTCACCAAGGACGGAGCGGGAGACAAACAGGGGCTTTCGTGGGAGAACGCATGGTCGTTCCAGACTCTTATAAGTAAACTTCAGGGAACAGCTCTGACTGACCATGTGATATTTATTTCTGAAGGAGATATAAAGCCGTCAAGTGGCACCATACCATTAAAGGACAACACAAGATTCAAGATTTATGGTGGTTATCCGACAAATCTGACCGGTGTAACGACAACAGACCGCGACATTAACAAACACGCAACGGCCTTCGTTGGAAAAGACAGGAACGGAGATAAGGACAATGCGCGACTATTCGTTTACAATCCCACTGCAACTGGAACAGAAACACTTTTTGATGGTGTCGGATTCAATGACACATATCAATGGGTTAAAACTACTGAGTATGATTTGTACGCAGGCACTTGCCTATTGATTGGCGCGTCAAAAAATGTCTATTGCGTAAACTGCCGATTCAACAACAATTATAAGGTTGGAAATGGAATAATGCGAATTGGCTCAACATCCAGCACATCTGCAAATGCTACATTTGAAAGATGCGTATTCTCAAACAACACGGTCACAGGCGAAGGACTCATCAGAGTATATTCAAAGGGAAAGTTGACACTCAAGGACTGCGATTTCACTGAGGCAAACACCATTCCGGGAGGTGCTATATGCAAAGCAAGCATCCCTACCGATGTGACAGACGGCGGAGGAAACAAACTAGCCCAGGGCCAGAAACTAAAGTAAAATGGTCTAAATGATTATACCGAGGCTTACTCAACAGTCCCGAAGGGATCGCGTCAGGAGGGAGCGCAAAATACCCTATAGGGGTCGTTGACGTTAGTCTGCGGGAGAGTTAGGAAGTCCGAAGGAGGGTGAACAAAACACTTTTTGGTCACCCTCTTTCATATAACCTCGTAATTCACATAAATTTTGTAATTTTGCAGAACTCGCACACCACAACAGAGCAAAGTTAAGCATAGCCAACAACATATCCACCATGAAAAGCACCATACGCATCGACAAAAATTCGCTGGTTCCCGTATATCGACAGATTGTCAGCGCGATAGACTCCATGATTGAGGCGGGTACGCTGAAGGAGGGGGATGTACTCCCGTCAATGAACGAACTCGCGGAGAAGCTCGAAATCTCGAAAGAGACGACGAAAAAGGCATATCTCGTGCTGCGGGACGAGGGAAAGATTGAATCGAAGCAAGGAAAGGGATTCTATGTCAAGGCAGACGGAGGAGCAAAGAAACTGAAAGTGCTGGCGATATTCGACAAACTCAGCACATACAAACAGATACTTTTCAGTTCAATGCTGGAGAGGCTCGATAACCATGCGGAAATCACCATACGCCTGCATGAGCAGAATGTCGATATGCTCGAATATTTCATCCACGAAAACCTCGACAATTTCGACTACTATGTCATCACACCGCATTTCCCGCTCGACCGGGCTACGCAGAAGAGGGTATGCGCCCTTCTCGGGAAGATTCCGAACCGCAAACTGCTTATGCTCGACAACTGGATGAGGGAGATTCACGGGAATTTCGGAGCCGTCTATCAGGACTGGGAAAACGACACGGCGAAGGGACTCGCGGAGGGACTGGACACGCTGAGGGGCTATAAACAACTCAATGTGATAACCCTCCCGTCAAGTCTCTATTCAAAATCCATCCGTATGGGAGTAGAGCGTTTTTGCGATGAGAACGGCATAAAGGTCAGATTCGCGGACAAGGTGAGCCGTGATATGGTGCACAAGGGTGAGGTCTATCTGCTCCTGACAGGCCAGTATGACTTCGACCTCATAGAGCTTGTCCGCATTGCACGGGAGAAGAAACTTGAGGTGGGCAAGGACATAGGTCTGATTTCCTACAATGAGTCTCCCCTCTGCGAGATTATCCTCAACGGCCTCACCACAGTCTCCACCGACTTCGCCCAGATGGGGCGCATCGCCGGCGAGATGATTCTCGAACGCTCCCTCACCAAACGCCACTGCGACTTCCGGATGACCCGACGGGCCTCGTTCTGAAGATTTTGAACATCATGAATATGATCATACTGAACAACGGCGTGATGATGCCGGATTTTGGACTCGGGACGTTTCATTCGACGGACGAGAGGGAATGCTCTGAGGCTGTCAGAGCAGCGGTAGAGTGCGGCTACAAAATGATTGACACGGCCCGGATATACTGCAATGAGGAAATTATCGGCCGTGCACTTGACAGTCTTTTCAGAGAGGGACTCAGGCGCGAGGACATTTTCATCGTGACAAAAGTCTGGTTCGACGACTACGAGGACACAAGAAGTGCCGTGATGCGCTCGCTTGAAAGGCTGGGACTGGAGCAGGCAGACCTCGTGCTGCTGCACTGGCCGTTCGGAAACTACTACAAGGCTTGGAGGGAGTTGGAGGAAATCTATGATGAAGGAAAGCTGACGAGAGCAATCGGAATGTCGAACTTCAGCGCGGCACAGATCGTCGATCTCGTGAAGTTCAACAGGATTGTCCCTGCGGTGAACCAGATAGAGACCAGCCTAATAAGCCAGCAGCAGGAATGCAGGGAGTGGATGCGCCGCTACGGAATCGCGCACATGGGCTACGGACCGTTTGTCCGAGACAAGATGCCGCAGCTCTATGAGGACAGCAGACTGACGGCAATGGCCGCGAAATACGGGAAATCGCCTCGGCAGGTAACCCTCCGTTTTCTCCATCAGGAAGGCGTTATACTCATTCCAAAGTCCGTGCACACAGAGAGAATTGCCGAAAATATGGACATCTTCGACTTCGAGTTGACAGACGACGACATGGAGATTCTACGTACCTTTGACAGGAACACCCCTATGACCGGTGCCGTGCAGAATCCGGCCCGTGTCGCCAAGATTCTCGGCGAGACACACTGAAAAAGGAGTGGGACCAAAAAGTCTTTTGTTCCCACTCCTTCGGACTTCCTGACCCACGCAGACTAACATCTGCGGAGGGTGAGCAAAAAGTCGCCGCTGACAGTACTACAGTCCGAACGGGCTGAAGAAGTTGTTGCCCTTGTCATCCACGAGGATGAATGCAGGGAAGTTCTCCACGCGGATTTTCCAGACGGCTTCCATTCCGAGTTCAGGAAACTCGACGCATTCGATGCTCTTGATGTTGTCCTGGGCAAGAATTGCGGCAGGACCGCCAATTGAGCCGAGGTAGAATCCGCCGTGCTTCTTGCAGGCATCGGTCACAACCTGACTTCTGTTGCCTTTTGCGAGCATAATCATAGAACCGCCATGCTCCTGGAACTCATCGACATACGGGTCCATACGTCCGGCGGTCGTAGGGCCGAGGGAGCCGCATGGCATTCCGGCAGGAGTTTTGGCAGGGCCGGCATAGTAGACCGGATGGTCCTTGAGATACTGAGGCATCGGCTCTCCGGCATCAAGGCGCGCCTTGATTTTCGCATGGGCGATGTCCCGGGCGACGATGATTGTTCCGTTAAGGCTGAGACGAGTTGAAACAGGATATTTCGTGAGCTCGGCAAGAATCTCTGGCATAGGCCTGTCAAGATCAATCTTCACTGCATCTCCCTCACCGGCATTGCGGAGTTCCTCCGGAATAAGCTCGTAAGGCTTGTCATCCATCTTCTCAATCCAGATTCCGTCGGCATTGATTTTTGCCTTTATATTGCGGTCGGCGGAGCAGCTGACTCCCAGGCCTATAGGACAGCTTGCGCCGTGACGGGGAAGGCGGATCACCCTGACATCGTGTGCCATATACTTGCCGCCGAACTGAGCACCGAGACCGATTTTGTGGGCTTCTTCAAGAAGCTGTGCTTCAAGGGCGGTGTCGCGAAAAGCGCGGCCTGTCTCGTCTCCGGTGGTCGGAAGAGAGTCGTAGTAGTGGGTGGAGGCGAGTTTAACTGTGAGAAGATTCTTCTCCGCAGAAGTGCCGCCAATCACGAAGGCGATGTGGTACGGAGGACATGCGGCCGTTCCGAGGCTTCTCATCTTGGATACGAGGAACGGGATGAGCGTGCCGGGGTTCTGAATGCGGGCCTTGGTCTCCTGATAGAGATAGGTCTTGTTCGCTGAGCCACCGCCCTTTGTGACCATCAGGAAACGGTATTCGTCGCCATGGGTGGCCTCGATGTCAATCTGCGCAGGGAGGTTGCACTTGGTGTTCACCTCGTTGTACATGTCGAGAGGAGCGTTCTGGGAATAGCGGAGATTCTCTTCAGTGTAGGTCTTGTAGACTCCGAGCGAAATGGCCTCCTCATCCTCGAAGCCGGTCCAAACCTGCTGGCCCTTTTCGCCATGAACTATGGCCGTTCCTGTGTCCTGACAGAGAGGAAGCTTTCCCTTTGAGGCAACTTCGGCATTGCGAAGGAAAGTCAGCGCAACATATTTGTCGTTTGCCGATGCCTCCGGATCTGAGAGAATCTTAGCCACCTGCTCATTGTGCGAGCGGCGGAGGAGGAAGCTCACATCCCTGAACGCCGTGTTTGTCATGAGGGTAAGAGCCTCTGGAGTGACCTTGAGAATCTTCTTTCCCTCAAACTCTGCCGTGGACACGAGCTTTTCCGAACCCGGAATCTTGTAGTATTCAGTCTTGTCCTCGCCAAGCTGAAACATAGGTGCATATTTAAATTCCATTGTCTTATAATATTTTAAACTTTAGTCATTTATTAACCTCTCAAACCCCACGCACTTTTTCTATTATATATAGGAGCATGCTGCACTTTACCTCCATGTGAAAGGATTTCCCGATTCACCTCATCCGATCCAAAACATCAATCAGGCGATGAGCGACTGCCGGTGCCGGGTCAATAAAGCGGATGCGCTCCACCTCAGAACCGTCACGCCCTATCAGCGGATGTTCCGCCAGCAGTTCCTCCGCGACATTCTCCAGCGCCGGAAGCAGGAACGGGTAGTGGGTGCAGCCAAGAACAATAGTGTCCGCTCCGGCCTCAACAAGAGGTGCAAGACTCTTCCGGACAATATCCTCCGCAAGTCTCTCGTTCCACGCAGCGGTCACAGGCTTCACTTCGGTCTTTTCTCCCGGCTGTTGTAGTCCATTGACTGCCAAGGTCTCACCCGTGGCGGCATTTCCGGAGCATTCTCCCACGCTGCTTAGGAACAGGCATCCTTTCTTGTACCTGTCCGCCAGTCCGCTGCCCTCGACAAGCTCCACGAAACCGCGTCCTACGGACTCAACAATTTCAATGCCGTCAGACCAGCGGTCCTTCATGTCGATGTACTTGCTTCCGCGCAACGTTCCCGCCGTGGCAAGAACCCCGACGACACCTGTCCTGGTGGCAAGCGCAGCCGGCTTCACGGCCGGTTCCATTCCTATGAACGGAATGTGGTCGAGTCGGCCATCGGTAAGTTCGAGAACCCTCGCTGAAGGGGCTGTCCCATACTCCCGTCGCAGCGTTGCGATTGCGGCCGATGTCGCTGTGTTGCAAGCGATTACAATCACGTTAACGCCTTTTCGAATGAGAATCTCGGTAATCTCCCGGGAACGTCCGAGAACATATTCCGCGGACTTCTCTCCGTATGGGCAATGGGCAGTGTCGGCATAATATACGAAACGAGCCTCCGGGACTGCCTTTTCAAGTTCCCGAAGCACCGAAAGTCCACCGACTCCCGAATCGAACACACCTACTGCAACATTCTGATCCATATCTTTCCCACATGCAGGCAGCAAAGGGCTCACAAAAGTTTTGTCCAAAGCCGCAAGAGAGTACAAAAGTACAAAATAAATCTGATACGGAAAATATGTTGAAAATTAGGTGTAGTATAGTGTGGTATTTTGAAAAAGTTTTGTAATTTTGCAGAACTTAACCGTCCGCGGACCGGCAAATCGACGCCGCGACGGAACGAAATACCACATCAGATGAAAGAAAACACTGCAAAAAAAGAAGCCGGATGGGTAAAATGGGAGGTTCTGCTCCTATTGTGGATGGCCTATCTGTTGAATCAGGGAGACCGACAGGTGTTTAACACCGTGCTCCCGTCAATACGCGAGGCCCTTGGCCTGACCGACACTTCCGTGGGACTGATCGCGACGCTATTCAACCTGTTCTACGCCTTCATGGTGCCGCTCGGAGGTTGGGCTGGAGACCGTTTCAGCCGCAAATGGGTGGTGACCATCTCAATCCTTTTCTGGAGCGCAGCGACTATGTTCACAGGAGTGGCCAACAGCGTATTCATGCTCGTGCTCATGCGCAGCGTAGCGACGGGAGGAGGAGAGGCGTTCTTCGGCCCCGCCAACTATTCGCTGCTCGGACAGTATCACACGGACACCCGTGCAAGGGCGATGTCGATTCATCAGACGGCATATTATATAGGAGTGATTCTGGCGGGATGGCTCGCCGGACTGATAGCCGACAGTTTCGATGCGCTGCACCCCGGAGAGGGATGGAAATACTCCTTCATCTTCTTCGGCGCGGCCGGTATCGTTTGGGGAATACTCATGGCGTTAAGGCTCAAGGACAAACCGCTCAGCGATGAGGAGAAAAAGGCCAGAGAGGGAAACAAGCCCGGCATATTGGACGGTTTCAAAACAGTTTTCACAAACCCTACCGCGGCCTGCCTCACCTTCGGGTTCTCCGGACTCATCTTCGTGATTACCGGTTATATGACCTGGATGCCGGCATACCTTCAGGACGAATGCGGGCTCAGTCAGGCATCGGCAGGATTCAACTCGATGTTCTGGACTTATGTCGCGGCATTCGTAGGCGTACTCCTCTCCGGTTCACTTTCTGACAGGCTCGCGGCACGCTCCCCGAAACACAGAATGTTGCTTCAGGCCGCCGGACTCCTCCTCGGAGCCGTTCCACTCTTCGTAATCGGCCATGTCAGCACTCTGTGGGTGCTCTACCTCTGCTTCTCCGTATGGGGATTCTTCCGCGCGATGTTCGACGCAAACACATACTCTGTGCTCTATGACGTGACGCCGCCGCAACTGCACGCATCCTGCTCAAGCGCGATGATTACAACCGGGTTTGCCGTCGGTGCGCTCGCTCCGGTCGTTCTCGGAGCATTAAAGGACAGCCTCGGCAGCCTTCAGGCAACCTTCCCCATTCTCGCGGCCATCTGGATCGTGTGCGGAGTCGTGATGATGGCCGTGGCGTTCAGACGCTACCAGAAGGACTACGACAGAAACAGAGGGCAGGCATAACCGCGGGGGTTGAGAGTTTGACAATGAGATAAGTTTATATAATACTTTCGAAACTTGAAAAAGTAAGCAAAATAAGATGAACGTTTCAGAAAAGATAAGGAAGCCGCGGGCAGGACTGCTGCTCGTTGCCTCACCGAGGTTCAAGAACCTTTCCGGCCCGAAAAAGGGCTCATACGGGCAGAAAAAGGCCGTCGTCGCCGAACAGATTCTCTCGTCCCTCGATTTCCTCGACATCACTTTCCCGGGAATAGTGTATGAGAGGGAGGATGCGGAAAGGGCGATGGACAAATTCTATAACGCCAAGGTCGATTTCATAATCGCGGAGTTTCTTTCGTGGAGTGAGGATTTCGCATGGATATGCTTCCTGCGCGACTGTCCTGACATTCCAATCCTCTTCACAAACGTGGCGAAGAAGAGGATGGCGTTCGAGACTACGCTGGACGAGGATGATTTCATTGAATATCTCTGCAGCGGCACGCTCGTCGGCTCTCTCGAAGCATCAGGCTCCATACGGCGGGTGCCGAGGAAGGGCGTGAAGGTTGTCATGGGCACGAGGGAAGAGATTACGGACGAGATACGTTCGTTCTCCCGCGCCGCTTACGCAAGAGCTGTGCTCCGAAAATCGAACGTCGGGCTTATGGCGAACATGAACGAAGCGATGTGGTCCACCTACATCGACAACTACGACATATTCACAAAAATAGGTCCCGAAATCCACTATCTTCCGTCGTCGGACTATAAGGAAATACTTGATTCACTGACCGATGAAGAAGTGAAGGAATATGCCGACAGCCTCACCGCGCGCTACCGCATGATGGACGACGTGGAGCAGGACAAGTTCCTGGGCTGCGTCAGGGCTTCGCTCGCGCTGAAGAAAATGGCGCAGGAGAGGGACATAGACCTGATGGTCTATAACGACATAGACCCGTCTACATTCAAGGTCAGCGGGTGCAGGGCAGGGTTCTACCACGACTGGTTCAACGAAAGCCTCTCCGTCCTCGTGCCTGAGGCTGACACCGGAGCCGGTCTCGCGACATACGTTCTCAAACTGATTTCCGGAGGGCACGTGAATTTCATTGAACCGTTCCACATCGAAGACGACTTCGGCACCTTTGCCGGAGGTCATGCCGGCCCCAACGATCACACCGATCCGAAATGGCAGGACAACGTGCTGATTGCCAGAGATGTCCGCTTTGCGAAGACGAACTATAAGTACGCCGGCGCTCCTTTCGGATGGTACCGCTTCAGTCCGGGGATGAAGACCGTGACGGGCCTCTTCGAGGAAGACGGGCGCTACAAGATGGTCTGCTTCATGGCCGAGTCGCTGCCGGGCGAGCACATATTGGCAACCTATTCCCACAGCATTTTCCGTCCGCAGCTTCCCGTCAAGGAACTCTTTGCCCGACTGCTGAAGGTAGGGGTGACGCAGCACTACGCGATTACCGACGGAGACTATCGCAAGGAACTCGGAGAGTTCGCCGAAATCATGGGATTTGAATTCTATGACATACGATAGTCATACTCCGCCAAAATATTTCGGAATCATAAGGATATATCATTCAAAGCAATATTTAACACATTAAAATACAGGAATATATGAGTTTCATGTACAATCCGTTTCCGTTCGACGACCCCAAGCCAGTGAACCGTCCGGAACTTTCAGAAAAGACAGTTTCATCAGTAGTCGGCGGAGGCACCCCTAACGTGGCGAAGAAGTTTGCCGCCCCGATCATCGAAAAGGCACGGAAGAAGAACCAGGTGGTCGCATTCGACGGATACACCACGGTGGACTGGACCGTCTTCCTCAATCTGCTCGCTCGGGAATGTGCGGCGGCCGGAATTGAGTTCGAGTCTGTCGATGCCAATGCGGAATGCTTCAAGAGCGGGAAGGAAATTGACGCGATGATAGACCCTATGCTCATTTGGGACAAGAAGATTGACCCGACGTTGCTCTACGGAAAGATATACAAGGGCGGATACGAGGGTATGCTCGACGAGGAGAAGACACAGGCGTTCGAGAAAAAGGTTTCTGCGCTCGGGGAAGGAGCCGGAAAGGTTGTCGCCGTGTTTGGCTACGGAGTGCTGATTCCCCGCTTCAGAGCTCTATATGACACGAAATGTTTCTTCGACATCACTCCGAAGACATCCATACTCAGGATTCGCCGTGGAGAATACGTCAACATCGGAAAGAAGCGCCCTGACATAATCAACCGCGTCATCCGCCGCTGCTACTACTGCGATTTCGAGATGGCAGTGTGCAGCCGCCGCGAACTTCTACGGAACAACGTCCCGGACTTCTGGTTCCTCAGTGACGATCCGCAGAACATTCAGATGCTGCCATACGAAGCATTCGCGGACATCTGCGCGCAACTCGTGAAATACCCGTTCCGCGCGAAGCCATGCTACATTGAAGGCGTCTGGGGAGGCTCCTACATGAAAAAGCGCCGCAACCTTCCGGAGAAGATGCGCAACGCCGCCTGGGTGTTCGACTTTATCCCGATGGAGGTCAGCGTCGTGGTGGAGGCCGGCTGCGAAAAACTTGACATCAACTTCTGCACCTTTGTCTGCAGGGAGGGCGAGCGCCTCATGAGCAGGGACGCTGTGGAGAAGTTCCACGGCTACTTCCCGATACGCTTCAACTACGATGACAGCTACCACTCCACCGGCAACATGTCCATCCAATGCCACTCCGGCTCTGCCTACAACCGCGAGCACTACGGAGAGTTCGGGCGTCAGGATGAGAGCTACTACGTCTGCGTTACGGGGCACGATGCGAAGACCTTCATCGGCTTCCGTGACGACGCTGACATCCCGCAGTTCTTCAAAGACATTGAGGCCGCCGACACGGCACACAAGCCGTGCGACTACATGAAATATGTGAATTACGAGGAATCAAAGCCGGGTCTTCAGGTGATGCTCCCCTCCGGCACCATCCACTCCAGCGGCCGCAACCAGGTGATTCTGGAAATCGGCTCGCTCACCATCGGCTCCTACACCTATAAGATGTATGATTACCTCCGCCTCGATTTCGACGGCAAACAGCGTCCGATTCACACCCGCCTCGGCGAGGAGAATGTTGCGCAGCACCGCCGCGCATCCGTGATTCACGACCCCCAGAGCCCGGACTACATCGTACAGAAGCCTCGTGTAGCGGCCTGCGGAGAGGGCTGGAAAGAGATGATTCTCGGAGAGAACGAACAACTTTATTTCAGCCTCCGCCGCCTCGAATTTGAGACCGAATGCCAGCAGGACACCCACGGAGAGCGTTTCCATGTGCTCGCGCTTGTCGATGGTGACCATGTCCGTGTACGCAGCAAGGAACATCCGGAAAGGTTCTACGACATGGACTACCTTGACATAGTCTGTGTGCCTGCCGATATGGGGGAATATGTCATCGAGAACCTCGGCAAGGAACCGGTGATGGTACACAAGACCATGTTGCGGGACGGCTATCAAGATGTTATTCTTTAACACGATGCCTATGAAAACCCTGCTTCTCGACGCCGGGGGCACTTTCATAAAGTGCTCCGACGGACGAGAGATACCAATCCGCTCCGACGGCTCTCGCGAAGAGATCTCATCCTCCTTCGCGGAAGCTGTTGGAGCTTTCTGTAATGAAGATTCTTGCGTGAATGATGCCAAAACAGCCTGCGGAAAGGGACAGCGGAACTGCGAAATTGCCGTGGCAATCCCAGGGCCGTTCGACTACGAAAGAGGCATATTCTTGATGAAGCACAAGTTCTCCTCCGTCTATGGAATGAGTTTCCGAGAGGTGGCAGACGTACCTTCTTGCGCCAGGCTACTCTTCACCCACGATGTGAATGTCATGCTCGCCGGAGAGATGTTCTGCGGCAACGGGCGCGGGTACTCTCGTGTGGCTCTCGTGGCACTCGGAACGGGACTCGGATTCGCGATGTCCATAGACGGACATATCCTCAAAAAGGCGACAGGCTCGCCGCTTGTCAGCATATTCGGTCTCCCCTATCGCGACGGCATTCTCGAAGATTATGCTTCAAAACGGGGGTTTCTCGGCACATTTCAGGCTCTCGGAGGGCAGGGAGCGACCACAGTCAAGGATATTGCCGAATTTGCGTCCGGCGGAGACAAGGCCGCACTTGAGACATTCAGAAGCATCGGAAGCACGATTGCCCGGACAATATCCCCTATTCTCAAGGAATATGGAATCGAATGCCTTCTTTTCGGAGGTCAGATTTCCCGATCCTTCCGATTCTTGGAACCTGCCCTTCGCGAAGGACTCTCTGGGGTGGAATCCCTCGTGGACATATCCCAAGTTTCAGATTTTGACAACGCCACATTCAACGGACTCCGCGCCATGCTGCGTCAGGAGGAGGAGGCATAAGTCTGTTTGTCAGACAAAATGATTTACCGAGTATGGAAAAGAAAGCATTTATATTGGGCGTAATCGCCATTGCCGCAGCAGGATGCGCAAAAAACGAGATAAACGTCATTCACCACGACGGATACACTATAGTTTCCCAGACACGGGGACCTGAACTTGGCTACAACGAGGATTCGGGAGTCAGAATTCTGAACATTGACGGATTCGCGTTCAAGGATCTCGACAAGGACGGGGAACTTGACATATATGAAGACTGGCGCAGGCCAGTGACGGAGAGGGCAAGGGATTTGGCGTCAAAAATGCCGGTAGAACGCATCTGCGGATTGATGCTCTACTCCAGTGCCGTTGATGCCATGACAGCCGAACTGACTCCGAAGCAGACAGTCTACCTCAGGGACGACTATATCCGTCACATGTTGGTGAGGAATATCGCCGACGCCGCGACCGGGGCAGAATGGTCAAACCGGGTGCAGGCATTTTGTGAAGCAGAGCCGTTCGGCATTCCATCCAACAATTCTACCGACCCGAGGAACTACACCAACGGGCAGGCAAACACCAACACCTACAAGCCGGAACCTGACGGAGAGTTCGACCCGGATGGGACGAGCAAGATTTCACTCTGGCCGCGGGAGGTGGGAATGGCGGCGACTTTCGACCCCGAGATTGCCCGCAGGCACGGGGAGATTGTTTCCTCGGAATACCGCGCCCTCGGCATCACCACAGCCCTCTCTCCGCAAGCTGACCTCTCCACCGACCCCCGTTGGAGGCGTTTCTATGGAACTTTCAGCGAAAGTCCGGAACTCAACCGCGACATTGTGCGCGAGTACTGCGACGCATTCCAGACCACTGAAGGGGCCAAGGACGGCTGGGGCAGAGGTTCTGTCAACTGCATGGTCAAGCACTGGCCCGGCGGCGGAACCGGCGAGAGCGGACGTGACGCGCATTTCGGGACAGGCAAGTATGCCGTCTATCCCGGAGACAATTTCGCACAGAACCTCATTCCGTTCATCGACGGGGCGTTCAAACTCCGCGGTGGCACAAGGATGGCGTCGGCAGTGATGCCATATTACACGATTTCCTACGACCAGGACCCTTCCGGAGAGAATGTCGGAAACGGTTTCAGCCACTACATAATTCAGGAACTTCTCCGGGACAAGTACCGCTACGACGGGGTTGTCTGCACGGACTGGGGAATCGTCAATGACTATAGCAAGGTCTATGAGCACAGAGGCACGCCGTGGGGAATGGAGACGCAGTCCCCGGCAGAAAGGCGGCTGAAATGCTTCGAAGCCGGAGTGGATCAGCTCGGCGGCGCGGCGGACAACTCAATAAGCCTTGAGGCATACAGGCTTTGGGAAGAAAAATACGGGAAGGAGAGCGCACGGGAGCGTTTCGAGTTGTCGGCAGTGAGGCTTCTTACCAACATTTTCAGAGTCGGCAATTTCGAGAATCCGTATGTCGACCCGCAGAGAGCGGCGGAAGTGGTCGGATGTCGGGAATATGTAGCCGCCGGCTATGAGGCGCAGCTTAAGTCCGTCGTCATGCTGAAGAACCACGCCAGCTCCCTTCCTCAGAAGGAAAGGGCAAAGGTATGGCAGCCGATGAGGCACGTGGCAGCCGGCCTGACGCACTGGCAGCAGCCTACCCTCCCCTACGATGAATATCCGTTCGGAGAGCAGCTGCTGGGCAAGTACTTTGATATTGTAGCCACTCCGGAAGAGGCCGACTTCGCCCTCGTGGCGATCAAGAGCCCGATCGGGCATTGGGGCTACATCCTCCCGAGCAAGGAACACCCTGAAGGACACTACCAGCCGATAAGTCTGCAATATTCCCCATACACGGCAGAGTTCGCACGAGAAAGGAGCATCGCAGGAGGTGACCCCACCGAGGTTTCAGACAACCGCTCCTACAGAGGATTCACCGAGAGCACGTCAAACGAGGGGGACATGCGCCTCGTGCTTGACACCAAGGCTGCAATGGGAGACAAGCCTGTGATTGTGGTCGTCTCCTGCGACCGTCCGTTCGTGCCGGCAGAGATTGAGCCTGCCGCAGACGCCCTGCTGCTGGCCTTCGGTGTGTCGAACAACGCTCTTTTGGACATAATCAGCGGCCACTTCGAGCCTTATGGTCTCCTTCCGATGCAGCTCCCCTCTGGCATGAAGACAGTCGAGGAGCAGTGTGAGGACGTTCCTTTCGACATGGAATGCTACCGCGACTCAGACGGCAACACCTACGATTTCGCCTTTGGACTGAACTGGAGCGGGGTAATATCCGACTCGCGCGTCAGGACCTACGGAAAACGCTGATGATTCCGCGACAGAAAAATTTGAAAAATTTTCGTTTGGGTGCAGAAAAAGTTTGCAGGAAAAAATTTTTTGTCTACCTTTGCAATCCCAAACGAGAAATGCTGGGTTCGTATAACGGTTAGTACTCAAGATTCTCAATCTTGCAATAGGAGTTCGATTCTCCTACCCAGTACCACAAAAAAAGGTTTCGAAATGAATCGAAGCCTTTTTTGTTATACTTTTACAAGTCCTGAAGGCTGCGGCGGTAGTCGGACAGTGACATTCCGGTCTGACGACGGAAATAGCGGCCGAGGTAGGACTGGTCCGGAAAATTGAGACGGTCTGCGATTTCCCCAAGCGGCATCTCGGAGAATGTCAACAGAATCTTGATTTCCTGAACAGTCACATAGTCAATAAGTTCCTTCGGAGAGTCCCCGGACACGGCTTGGGTGATGCCGGCAAGGTAGCGAGAAGTGATGCAGAGACGGTCGGCATACCACGCAACATCTCGGTGACGCCGACATTCGGAATTAACGAGGTTCATAAAGCGCCCATAAAGTTCCTCCCTGCGCAAACTCGTACCGGATTTCAGCTCGTCGGCATAACGCTGAACCTTGTCATAAACATCAAGGCTGAATCCCCTCAAGAGGTTCATCGCGATGAGGCTGCTGTAGCGGTTGTGGAGGTCTGATTGTATGTTGCTCAGAATGGTGTAATAGGCAAGGGTCGTGGCCGCCTCACTGTTACGGTGGTGATAGATAGGGTTTTCATAGAGACGGTTGAAAAATATGGAATCGAAGCGCATAAATGCCTGATAAGAAATTGCCCTCGAAAATACAAACATGCGCACGACAAAATCCGGGCTTGTATGTCTTATGGAAAACACAGTGTCATAGAGAAGAAAAGCCTCGCTTCCGACAACGACATCATAATCTTTCGTATCTATACTGAAGACGGCGTTACCATTTATACACAGAGCTATCATTGTACAGTTCAAGCGTATGGGCTCCGAGGTCAGCTCTTCGGATTTGAGTTCACGCGCCCAAAAATCTTCACTGTCGGCCAAAGAGTCCTCTATATATTCCTTCAACTTTTTCATATTTCCGAAACTCCGTTCTTGAATCTGATAAATTGTTATGTGTTTCAAAAACAAAGTTAGAGATTTTGTTCCGATTTTGAACAATTCTTACGAAATTTTGGTATTCTTAAACAATGGGTTTTAGCGTACCTTTGCGCCCGATTTCTGAAAATATGTTAATTATATAATAATGAAAAGCAGTAGTGTATTTGTGGCAGCATTGAGCTGCCTTTTGGCAGTTGCAGGCTGCGGAAACGGCAGCGCGGGCAACGGAGCGCAGGAAAATGAATTTCCGACAATGGAGGTGACGACGTCGGATGTCGTTCTTTCGGAACAATATCCCGCGACTATTCAAGGACGTCAAGATATCGAAATCCGTCCACAGGTTTTCGGAACAATTTCAAAAGTAAATGTAAAAGAAGGTCAGAAGGTTCGCAAGGGACAGTCTCTGTTTACCATAGACCAGGTGCCGTTCAAAGCCGCTCTACAGATGGCACAGGCAAATGTCGAGTCTGCAGAGGCAGGAGTTGCGACAGCGCAACTTGTCTATAACAGCCGCGTCGAGCTCTACGCGAAGAATGTGATTTCCGAATTTGACATGCTCACAGCAAAAAACCAGCTGCTCACTGCAAATGCCGGTCTTGCACAGGCAAAGGCACAACTCGTGAACGCAGAAAACAATATGAGCTACACCCAGGTCCTCAGTCCTGCTGACGGAGTCGTCGGCACGCTCCCTTTCAGGGAAGGAGCACTCGTTTCGCCGGGCATTGCGATTCCGCTCACGACGGTTTCCGACAATTCACAAATGTATGTATATTATTCTCTGTCAGAGACAAAACTCCTTGAACTCACAGCTCGGCACGGCAGTATGGATGAGGTCATAGCCGGTCTTCCGGAGGTCAGCCTACTCCTTGCGGACAGCAGCACATATCCGCAGACCGGAAAGATTGAGTCCATCAGCGGTGTAATCGACCCCAACACGGCAAGCGTTTCCGTGAGGGCGGTGTTCCCAAACAAAGGGGGCATTCTTCACAGCGGAGCTTCCGGAAGGGTTGTCCTGGAGACAGTTCTCAAAGGCGCAGTGGTCATCCCCTGCAGTGTCACATTTGAGATTCAAGACCTTGTATGTGCCTGGAAAGTCGTTGATGGCAAAGCTGTTATGGCAAAACTTTCTGTGAAACTTTCCGATGACGGGAAGTCTTATGTCGTGAAGGACGGGCTTTCTGAAGGCGACACTATTGTCAGCGAAGGTGTTGGACTTATACACGATGGTGAACTAATCAAAGGAGAATAACAAAATGAATATAAAGACATTTATTGAGCGGCCGGTGCTGTCGGCGGTCATTTCAACCGTCATTGTCCTTGCCGGTCTCATCGCTGTGAAGACACTTCCGGTCGAGCAGTTCCCGGACATTGCACCGCCTACCATTATGGTGATGACATCCTACCCTGGAGCAAGCGCGGAGACCGTGCAGAAATCTGTCATCTCACCGATTGAAGAGGCCATCAACGGTGTTGAGAATATGGACTATATGTCATCCACTGCGACCAACTCCGGAAGCGTAGAGATTATGGTCTATTTCCGTCAGGGTACCGATCCGGATATGGCAGCGGTGAACGTCCAGAACAGGATCTCGCAGGCAACAGGCTCGCTTCCGGCAGAGGTCAACCAGATTGGAGTCACTACCGTGAAAAGGCAGAACAGTATGATTAAGGTCCTCGACCTGCACGCCACGCCTGAGAGCGGCTACGACACAAAGTTCCTTGCCAACTATGCCGACCTCAACATCGAGCCTCAACTCAAGCGAATCAAGGGAGTGGGCAGCGTTGTTCTGTTGTCAGACAAATACGCTATGCGAGTTTGGCTCAACCCGGCGGCAATGGCGCACTACCATCTGATTCCGAGCGACATAACAGGAGTGCTCTCCGAGCAGAACATCGAATCCGCAACGGGTTCATTCGGAGAGAGTTCCGGTTCTTCTTTCGAATATATAATGAAGTATTCCGGAAGAAAGCAGACTCCTGAGGAATTTGGTGAAATGGTCATCAACGCCCTCCCTACAGGAGAAATTCTCAGACTTAAAGACGTTGCTCACATCGAACTCGGCACAGAGTCGTATGGATATAAATCAACCACCGACGGACATCCGGGAGTGGAGATGCTGGTGTTCCAGGTGGCAGGCTCCAACGCCACCCAGGTCGTGAACGACATCGACGCACTCATCGATGAGGCACGCGAGACTATGCCGGAAGGTCTGATGATTGACTCCATGCTGAGCGTCAACGACTTCCTCTACGCATCCATCAAGGAGGTCATCAAATCTCTGCTTCTCGCAATCCTGCTCGTGGTGCTCGTCGTATATTTCTTCCTTCAGGACTTCCGTGCGACGCTCATACCGACGGTTTCCATTTTTGTCGCAATCATCGGTACATTTGCATTTATGGCCGTAGCCGGCTTCACAATCAACCTGCTCACGCTCTTTGCGCTCGTGCTTGCCATCGGTACGGTGGTCGACAATGCGATTGTCGTTGTGGAAGCGGTGCAGGCAAAACTCGAAATCGGCTACACATCGTCGCTACAAGCCACAAAAGACGCAATGGGCGGCATCACATCGGCGATTCTCACCTCCACGCTCGTGTTTATGGCAGTTTTCATCCCCGTCTCAATGATGGGCGGCACTTCCGGAGTTTTCTACACTCAGTTCGGAATTACAATGGCTGTGGCTGTCGGCATCTCGGCAATCAACGCCCTCACCCTCGCCCCTGCTCTCTGCGCCATACTCCTGAAGCCTTACATCAATAAAGACGGCGAAGAGGTCGATTCATTCTCCGCAAGATTCAGAAAAAAGTTCACTACGGTTTTTGACAGGATTGTCGACAAATATAAGAACGGAGTCAAGTTCTTCATCAAACGAAGCTATCTTGTCTGGACGATTGTCGCCGGCTGCATAGTCCTTCTCGTCTGGCTTATGTCAACGACAAAGACAGGACTCGTGCCTAACGAGGATATGGGCAACATTATGGTCGAACTGCAGATGGCTCCGGGAACATCGCTCCAAAGCACGAACGACGTTCTGATGAAGGCATACGACAGGATAAAGGATATTCCGGAAATCGAAATCACATCGACAGTTTCGGGATATGGACTAATATCCGGTTCCGGTTCATCATACGCAAGCCTCACGATAAAACTCACCGACTGGTCGAAACGAAAGGGCAAGGCACACGATGTGAACGCTGTAATCGGGAAGATTATGGAGCGCACCGCGGATATAAAGGAAGCGACGATTATCCCTATGGCGCCGCCTATGATTAATGGCTACGGAATGACCAACGGATTCGAGATGTATCTTCAGGACAAGACAGGAGGTGATGTGAACACATTCTTCAATGTCTCGCAGGACTTCCTCTCAGAGCTTCGCAAGAGACCGGAAATCGCCGAGGCCTACAGTTCATTCAACCCTAATTTCCCACAGTATCTGGTCGATGTCGACCCGGCCAAGTGCAAGATTGCCGGTGTCTCCCCAGCCACAGTGCTCTCGACCGTCGCGGGATATTACGGAGGTCAGTATATCTCCAATATCAACCGTTTCTCACGTGTCTACCGCGTGATGATTCAGGCCGACCCGAAGTACAGAATGACTCCGCAGACGCTTGACGCGACAATGGTGCGCGTAAACAGCGGTGAGATGGCTCCGCTGAGCCAGTTTGTCAAACTTACAAAAGTCTATGGCCCTCAAACGCTTACGAGGTTTAATATGTACAATGCCATCGCGGTGAACGGCTCCGCCACCGACGGGTATTCTTCCGGAGACGCAATTCGCGCCGTCAAGGAGGTCGCCGCACAGACTCTGCCGAGAAACTACGGATTTGAATTTTCGGGACTTGCCCGCGAGGAGGAACGCAGCTCAAGCAACTCGCTCTACATCTACCTCATCTGCATCGTACTCATCTACCTGATACTCTGTGCATTCTATGAAAGCTTGCTCATTCCTCTCGCCGTAATCGTTTCGGTTCCATGCGGAGTTATGGGAAGTTTCCTCTTTGCGAAACTGTTTGGGCTTGAGAACAACATCTACCTTCAGACGGGAGTCATTATGCTCATCGGTCTGCTCGCCAAAACCGCCATTCTCATCACCGAGTACGCATCCTCAAGGCGCAAGGCCGGAATGAGCGTGAAACAGGCGGCAATCGGAGCGGCAAAAGTCCGTCTCCGCCCTATCCTTATGACCGCCCTCACGATGGTCTTCGGAATGATACCGATGATGTTTGCGAGTGGTGTGGGAGCGAACGGAAACTCCGCCCTTGGAACAGGTGCTGTAGGCGGTATGCTCATGGGTACGCTGATTCTCCTCTTCCTCGTGCCGTCGCTTTTCGTGACTTTCGAGAATCTTGAGGAACGCATAAAGCCGATAAAGTTCGAAAAATCAGCGGATTCGTCAATATCCGAAGAGATAGAGGACGTCCGGGAAATGAAGCGTCGCAAGGGTGAGATCGACAACACAGAAAGATTTTAATATATGAAAAAGATAATATTATATTGTGCTGCACTGATGATAAGCGTCAGTTGCGGAATATACAAGAAATATGAACGTCCGGAAAATGTCGTTGCCGACTCCACGCTCTTCGGAGAGGTCGTCACTGACACGACTTCACTCGCGAGTCTCGGTTGGCGGGAACTCTTCACCGACCCGCAGTTGCAGAGTCTCATTCAGACGGCTCTCGACAATAACACAGACCTTAAGAAGGCACAACTCAGCGTCGAGCAGGCTTATGAGGGGCTCCGTATGGCTCGCCTCGCCTACATCCCGACCATAGGATTTGCCCCGCAGGGCTCTGTCGGGAACTTTAACAGCAGCTTTCTCGATGGCGGCATCAACACCGGAGCATCCTGGAATTGGACAGTCCCTTTCACCGCAAGCTGGGAAGTTGACATCTTCGGCAAACTGACCAACCGCAAGCGTCAGGCAAAGGTCAACTACGATATGGCAGGTGACTATGCACTCGCTGTACGCACGGGACTAATCGCCGGGATTGCCACACAATACTACACCCTTCTGATGCTTGACGAGCAACTCGCCTACACCCGCGAGACAGTGGAGAAATACGCAAGCAGCGTCGAGGTGCTTAAAGCGATGATGGCAGCAGGTATGGCAAATCAGGTGGCTGTCTCACAGATGGAAGGAGCATTGTGCACGGCAGCCGCCTCAGCAGAAAGCATCGCCCAGTCAATCACAGAGATTGAGAACGGTCTATGTGCCCTTCTGGGCGAAACTCCGCAGCATATAGCACGGGGGAGGTTTGAAGATTCTGAATTTCCTTCAGAGCTGAAGACAGGTGTCCCGGCCCGTCTGCTTGAACGCCGCCCGGACATCCGCTCTGCGGAGAATGCGCTTGCATCCGCCTACTACGGTGTCAATGTGGCGAAGGTCGCACTTCTGCCCTCAATCAGCCTTTCCGGTCAGGCCGGCTGGACAAACAATCTCAGCGGTTCAATTATGAATCCGACAGGTCTTGTTCTCGGCGCCGCAGCCTCACTTTTCCAACCGGTTTTCCACGGAGGAGCCCTGCGCGGCCAACTGCGCATTTCCAAGTCGCAGATGGAGCAAGCCCGCCTGAGCCTCGTCCAGACCATCCTTAATGCCGGAGCCGAGGTCAACACCGCCCTCTCACTCTACCAAAAAGCGATTGTCAAGGAGCAATGGCGCAACCGCCAGATTGAGTCGCTGTCGTCAGCCCTCGAGAACACCGAGATGCTTATGCGCTACACCTCAACCACCTACCTGGAAGTGCTCACAGCACAGCAGTCTCTTCTTGGAGCAGAAACAGGACGGTCGGCAGACCGGCTGGAAAAGGCCACAGCAGTCATTAACCTCTACCGTGCCCTCGGTGGCGGAGGTAGCCGGACAGATTCTACAAACTGATTTGGGGATTATGATTTCTTTCTGACTTTGTAGTAGATAAGCCTTGGGGACGCTGGATGTCGAAGTCATTTTGTGCAGCCAGTGTTGCTCTGTACCTTGCCGGTGACATTCCGAGGTGTTTCGTGACGTATCGACTGAAATAAGACAGCGACGAGAAACACATATGTTCGGATATTTGCGATATGGACAGGTCGGGATTGTTGAGCATTTCCTTCAGTATAGGTATTGTGTAGCGGTCTATAAGGAAAGTAACACTGTTGCCAGTCACTCTTTTTAGTGTTTCGGTAAGGTATTTCGGTGTAACATTTAGCTGCTCCGCATAATATGCCACCTCGCGGTGCTGCAGCGAGGTTCCATTCTCGAGCATGGAGATAAGTTCCTTGACAACGTAAGCCTTGCGGTCGGTCGTTGTTTGTGTATCGTGTATTAGGGAATGGAAATAATAGATATCGTAAATCATTGTCACTGCTAGGCTTCCGATAACTTCCGAATAGAACGTATTGCCGGTATCGGGAATGCGCTCTATCAAATTGTCGAAGTCTTTAAGCAACTGTCGTGCGTGTTCTTCAGACAAAGGAATGACCGGATTGTCGTACAGGCTTATTCGTCCGCTCACGCCATAGTTGACTGACGGAAGCAGACTATATAGATATTTTGCCGGAGCAGCCACAACCATCACATTTAAGTCAGCGCTTACATTATTTATAACCACGTCTTCGGGATGGGAGACGACAAGTGCATCATTCTTGTGGACGGCAAAGTCATGTTTGTTATAGGTAAAGGAAGCTTCACCATTCAGACACACCAAGTGTATGCAATATCCCTTGAGAGACGAGTCTGATATTGTATAGAAATCGGTTGAATATATAATTCTTTTGTCCATGCGACAAAGGTAATGGATTTGTCAGTGATAATAAACCGATTTTTCATATTTTCGTGAAACCTATGGCGAAATATGTGAAAGCAAGGATAGCTCTTCTCATTGTAACTTTGCAGACAAAAAACACAATGACACAACAGGATAATAAAAAGCCCAAATGGCTGTTCTTGCTGATACTTAGCGGACTGATGGGATGCACCACGCTCTCAACCGACATCTACCTACCGGCGATGCCCGTTATGGAGACAGATCTTGGAGGAAACGTGGAGCTGACAATAGCCGGATTCCTCGTTGGCTTCGCCATAGCACAGTTAGTTTGGGGCCCCGTCAGCGACCGCATCGGCCGTAAAAAGCCCCTATTCATAGGTATGGCGATATTCGCCATCGGCTCGATAGGCTGCGCTTTGTCCTCATCCATCACGGAAATTGTAATATGGAGGGTATTTCAGGCTACAGGAGCCTGCGTAGGACCGATGCTCTCCCGCTCCATGGTGCGCGATCTTTACGGACGCACAGAGGCGGCAAGGATGCTCTCTACATTGATGACGATATTGGCTATTGCTCCGATAATTGCCCCTGTTGCAGGAGGATTCTTACAGGACATCTGGTCGTGGAGAGCCATATTCTGGCTGATGGCAGTTCTGAGCGCGATGCTCTTCGTGGCGGTGTTCTTCCTCCCGGAGACGCTTCCGGAGGAGAGGCGTGTCAACGCTTCCGTTATACATGAGTTTACTTGCTATTTGCGTCTTGTCGGCAACAAGACCTACATGTCATACACATTGAGCGTGGCGTTCTTTTATGTCGCAATCTATGCTTTCATTGCAGGTTCTCCGTTTGTTTACATCACATATTTTCATGTTGACGCAAGATACTACGGACTACTCTTTGGGGTGAACATGGTAGGTGTATCAACACTCGGCTTGTTCAATCGTCAGTTGGTGACACGCGATTCGCTCGATCGCCTATTGTTGTGTGCAACCACAATCGCAATCATCGGAGGGTTGGGACTTTTCTTATCTGCAATTACGGGATGGGGTGGTATCATAGGCATTATATGCTTCGTGTTCGTGGTCTTCAGTATGAATGGTATCATTGCCTCATGTACCAACGCAGCCGCCCTTGATGCTGTACCTTCAGACATAGTCGGTTCGGCGGCAGCATTGATGGGAGCCTTGCAATACGGCAGTGGCATCGTGTCGTCGCTGTTGCTCGCCGCGTTCTCCACCGGAACTCCTCTCACGATGTCTTGGATTATGTTGCTGTTTGTCTTGCTTAGTTTTGGGGCAATACTAGTGAATACAAAGAAAAACAGAACTGTCATAATAAAATCAATATCTCAAAAATGAAGAAATTAATCATTACATTCTCAGTATTTTTTCTCGCAATCACTGTCTCCGCGCAAGAGCAGGTTGCCAACGCGCCTATTGTAATCATGTCTCAGGGTAGTTTTCTTGCTGGCGGGACTGTCGAGAAAGCTTACGGCGTTTACGATACTAAGGTTCAGACCAATCCGCAAGGTCAGACAATGCATGGCGACCATGCATATGTTTCCTATCAGATACCTGTCAACGCGCGTCCTTACCCGATAGTATTCCTCCATGGTGCAGGTCAGTCCGGCAAGACTTGGGAAACAACTCCTGACGGACGCGAGGGCTTCGGCACACTCTTTCTTCGCCGTGGCTATAGCACCTACATCGTTGACCAGCCCCGTCGCGGACGGGCAGGACAATCCACCGTATCGGCTTCTATTCCGGCCACTCCGCAAGACCAGTATTGGTTTGAAAATTTTCGTATGGGACATTGGCCAAATCTCTACGCCGGTAGCCAGTTTCCCGACGATTCGGCGAGTCTCGACCAGTTCTTCCGCCAGATAACTCCAAACACTGGTGATTATGCCCCGGAGGTGATAGCCAACGCCATGTCAGCTGTGTTCGACAGGATTGGTGACGGCATCCTTGTGACTCACTCGCAAGGTGGCGGGCCTGGCTGGCTTACTGCCATCAAGAATCCGCACATTAAGGCTATAGCTGCCTATGAACCGGGCAGCGACTTCGTGTTTCCCGAGGGCGAGGTTCCTGCTCCAATCAAATGTAATGACTCTTACGGCGTTTTGGAGGCGAAACAAATCAAAGTCGAGGACTTCGCCGCACTCACACGCATACCGATTATTATCTATTATGGCGACAACATCCCCACAAAGCCAAGTTCCGATTGGGCTAAAGACCATTGGCGAGTGCGTCTGGAAATGGCCAGGATGTTCGTAGCATGCATTAATCGTCATGGCGGAAATGCTCAGCTCGTAGTGCTGCCGGACATTGGCATCAAGGGCAACAGTCACTTTCTCTTTGCCGAGAAGAATAATGTGGAGTTGGCGGACTTGTTACAGGAATGGTTGGAGATTTCTATCCGGTAATTAATTGCAGTGAGAGTGTGGAGCGGACAATTCTCAATTCAAAATCTGACAACACCAGCTCCATGTAACAAGTCATTTAGAATGATTAATCTGCCTGTCTATTATGTTGAACAAATAGACAGGGTTCTGGATAACATAGCCAGGATTCCACAGGAATAGAAATCGGAACTACGACGGATGGTGGCGGCCGTTAGGTTTGCCGAAGTGGCGGCGGTATTCTTGAACGGAATTCTGGAGGTGCTTTTCCACGGCGCGTGTGGAAATGCCGAGAGCTTCGGCTATTTCGGCGTGAGTCATGCCCTCTATGCGGCTCATATAGAAAATGTCGCGGGTGCGCTCGGGGAGGTAGTTCGAGAAATCGAGGATGGCACTGATATCAATGGATGGAGTAGTCTTTTCCGAGCCTATGGCGATGTCCTCTTCAAATCCGAAATCGCTGCCAACTGGGAATCCATCCTCTCCGCCCGGAGCTGCTCCTCCGTCGGGAGAAACAGCTGATACTTGCTCGACAGTATGGTCTTGTTGTCCGCCGGCAGTGTAAGACGCACCGCCGTGTCATTCTTCT